>Ga0315908_10001229_pt1 | contig 19494 bp, 17 predicted proteins | sample LakEriMetagenome_12_FD_203520 | JGI IMG/M metagenome (GOLD analysis project Ga0315908, IMG submission 203520) | Freshwater fungal communities from buoy surface, Lake Erie, Ohio, United States - Buoy 4 MA124 | ecosystem: Environmental > Aquatic > Freshwater > Lake > Lake biofilm | place: USA... | reverse complement strand
TAGGAATCAAAAAAGGAAGCAAACTTGGCTATTGCTTTTTTGGTTTAGAGCCGTGTGTCGAATGAGTGTGTCACCAAACTAATTTTGGCTGTCTCGATCTACTTTCTTCGCCTTCTAGCGAATGCCAAATACAGTCTCAATCCAAAAATCACAATAACTACGAAAATAAACGCAAAAATTACTAGGCACCAATTAAAAGTCTTTGTTATTTCGTCCGAGGGCTCTTCAATGACAGGAACCGTCTCTGAAAGTGCACCTTTATCGGGAGCTTCAAGGCTATCCACAACACTGACCGGCATGGAGACCGACGAAGTTCTGCCATCTGCCAAGAGACCGTTGACCTGAAGTGTGTGATTTCCAAGAGGTATCTCGTTTTTCACATCGAAGGAAGCAAAGAACCTCCCTCTCTTGTTGGTCTTACCAATACCCAAAAGCCTTGGTTCAGAAAATAAATAGATAGCAAACTCTGAGTTGGGAGCTAGCCCGTTTCCTTGAGCAACAACTGAATTACTTTGCACCATTTGAACTCTGCCTAGAGCGTTGACTTCAATAGGTGTTGTCCCACTTGTTGCTTGCAGATTCAGAACTCCGCCGTTGGGGGCTACTACCTGGGCGGTGGTGTTTTCCACAATTATCACTTTTGAGGGTTGATATTCGTTACCGTACAGCACCAGTGAAGGAGAATCTCCAATCCTCTTATCTGCAGTAGAGGTAATAAAGTCCAAAGCTTTTTGTTTTGAAAGGATGTCCGCATCAGCCGGTGGGGAGGCGAAAATGCTTACAATCACTGGCTTTAACAAATCAGGGAGTGAGTCCATGATGCGCTCAACAAGAGGCGCTGGCTGTGCCAGGGTCCCACTCTCAGGTGGCTTTGTGGTGAGAACATCCAACGGGGTAAAAGTAGGGCTTTTGGTTTGTTTCGGCTTAGGCGTCGTCGGGGATACGGAAGGATTCGGGGTGGGGATAGCTGGCCCACCACCAGATGGTGGTGTGGCAGGAGTTGCACTTGCCACGGAGGACGCAGGGCTAGTGTTCACAACATTCACGGCGGAAACCCTGAAGAAATACAAGGACCCATTGGTTAGACCCGTCACAGTCGCTGAAGTACCGTTGCTGGTGCCATCAGCAAAGGTTGACCAAGTGGAATTATTTGCAGAGTACTCAACCAAATAATCCGTGATTGCAGATCCACCATTTGACCCAGCTGTCCAAGAAAGTGCAACGCTGTTGTCTGCTGCTGTTGCTATTAGACCTGTTGGGGCTATAGGTGCAGTTGCGGTGACTGCGATTGTAAAAGACTTAGTGTTTCCCGCATATAAGACCGTATTTGTGGGGGTGAAGGTAGCAGTAATTGTTGAAGATCCAGCCCCCAATAAAGAGACAGTTGCCCCACCACTGACTGCGCTGACTGTGGTGGATGCAGTATTTGAACTCGCATAAGTGAAAGTTCCAGCGGCGTTGGCAGTTGGGTCGGTTAGGGACATTGGGAAACTGCAGTTAACACCAAATGTGCAAGTCACGTTTGAAGCAAAATTACCCAAGGTCACTGCTGCTTTTGCCACAACCGTCTGAGTTAAAGTACTGGCGGCGGCAGAGAACGTTTCATTAGGTCTTCCGCCAAACTCAATCAAGTAACCGTTGGAAGAGGTACAAGCAAGGTCATTCCACAATCCTCGAGTTCCCCAGTTTGTTACAGCGCAGTCGGCCCCAGGCTTGGCGTCGTTATTCGGTTCTCCTCCTGACCAACTCGAAAATGCGGCATAGCTACTATGAGCAGGCAGTCCAGTTCCAACCGGTAGCTGTCCCTCTACAGCGCCTGCCCAAATCCACCGTTGCCCCGCTTCTCCGCTATAAGAAGAACCAGAGTAGCTTGACGCTGTCGTGGCATCCTCAGTGGCACCAATCCAGATGTTGGTAGCTGAAGTTTCAGAACCGATAAAACTGTTTTCTGCTGCCGAGTTAATTTCTGCCAGGTATCCCCGGTAACCGTAAAGATTAGTAGCTTCAGCAGCAGCTCGCGCGGCACCCCAAGTGGCTGCGGTCGAAACGTATTGATAGAAATGACCCGAGTTGGCATCGTAGAATTTACCGTCACCCGCATAAGGGGCAATACCAATTCGAATACTTATGTCTCCGCTAGCGGTATCCGGATTCCAGGTCACGGTAGAAAGAGCTGCCGCAACAGCAGCGTAGGTGCCTTTGAAACCAAGTTTCGTTCCTGAGTATGAAAGATATCCAGAAATTAGCGAAGTACTTCCTTGAGTTGCAGCCAAAGTTCCATTAGTGACATCGAGGTTGTTCGTGTCGACGAATTTTATTGTTGCCTGGTAGCTCAGATTCTCATCAAAGCCACTAAGGCTTACTCCAACATTGGAGGCGACCGTTGCTCCAAAAGATGTTCTAGCAATGGCTATGTCATACACTGCTCGTGCAGGAGAAGCGAACATGGACGCCATGAGCACCGTGATCAATGTAATTGAGATCGGCTTGAACCTGGTATTCATTGAGTTACTTTTTGACAACAATGCCAACCCAATATTTTGTACTGGCATAGTCCAGGGTGGTCGGTTCTACCATTATTCGCAAGTACCAGTTTTGAGTGGGACTAGGTAATTTGCTCGAATCTCGCACACCTTTTTACTTGTGCCAAAAATGGAGAATTTTGAACTTTGGTTCTTGAGAAATTTTGTTCGGTCTTTCACTACCTGTGCATTTAACTTGTCTACCAGAGTTTTGGTGGCAAGTCTTCTTGATTTGGTTACAGAAAAAATGTAGTCAGCTTTTGTAGCTGCGGTCACTCCACGAGAAGTATTTGCAGGCGGACTAGAAATAGTTAGGCTCACAGTTAAAACCTTAGCAGACTGAAAGAATTTTTATTAGAATGCCAATACATGGTGGGACATTCGTATTGTAAGTAGTAGGAATTTGAAAAGATCATTTCCAGTACTCCGCACTAAATAGCCCACCTAGAACCGGGGGAACAAGTGGCTAAAAGACTTAGGGCAACTGTCGGCTCGAGCTGCAGGTGATTTCTGTAGTATTTGCCCGAGCGATAGCACTATTTAAGTCAACCCACCCGATTCCATCATTTGCTGTCTCGAGCTTTACTTTGCTTTTAGCTATTGGGTATTCCGTGCCTGTTGAAAAATTGGTTTCTGTTGGATTAGGCATACTATTTCAGCAGTTCTCTGTTGGCTTATCCAACGATTGGCTCGATTACGAGCGAGACAGAATTGTAGGTCGAAAAGATAAGCCCACAGTTCGATTCGAAGTGTCCGAAAAGCTGGTTCGAAATGCCTCACTGGTCTTCGCAGTTTTTGCCCTAGTTATAGCAGCTAGCCTCGGTTTGGAAACTACACTGATCATGATTTTAATGCTGGCGATTGGCTGGTCATACAATCTCGGGCTAAAGTCAACCTCCCTATCGTTTGTGCCATACGCACTCGGCTTTGGAGTCCTTCCAATATTCGTGACGTTATCAATAGCGCCCCCACAGCTACCGTTGTGGTGGGTCATGCTTGCCGCAGCTTTCCTGGGCGTTGCCGCCCACTTCGCCAATGCGTTGCCTGATTTGACTGACGACCGAGAAACTGGAGTGCGCGCCATGCCGCATATTCTTGGCCAACGAGTATCTGCCCTGGTGATTTCCCTCGCTGCTGCTATGGCATCGCTACTTGTGGTGACGCAATCTACCAGTTTGAATCCGGTAATAGCTTGGGTGGGGTTTGGTTTTACTATGGGGCTGGTTCTAACAGCTAGCGCTCTAGCACTTAGGTCCAAGCCGCCGAGAGTTATATTTCAGCTGTTAATTGCAGCTTCATTTGTGAACGTGGCTTTGCTAGTGCTTGGCTAGTTCCTTGCCCGCCTTGAAAGTAGAAATCACTTTTATATCTCGCAGCTTTGTCGAGGCTATATCTAATGGGTTTTGATCAAGAACTATAAAATCGCATGGTTGACCAACGCTTAGCGGTACTGACTTTATTCCAGTGAGCTGAAATGCCACCGAGGAGCTGTAGCTAGCGAAAGCCTCTTCGGCAGTTAGGGCTTGCTCAATAACCCAACCGCCTTCAGGTTTGGCCTCAGTGGTCTGTCTTGTGACGGCGGTAGCAATTCCCAGAATTGGATTGGAGCTAGATACTGGCCAATCTGAACCAAAAGAGATTACTGCGCCGGAACTTATCAAATCTCGCATTCGATACATCTGGTCGATGCGTTCAATCCCGAGCCTTGGCACACAACTCATCAGCATCCCATCGGCCTGAGCCCAAAGTGGTTGCATGTTGGCAACCACATTCAGTTTGGCGAATCGTGCAATGTCAGAATCGGAAATTAGCTCGACGTGGGCAATCACATTTGGTAGCTCTGGCACCCCTAGGCGCTGCTGAACGTCCTCAATAGCATCTAGCGCTTGTCTAACCCCAGCATCACCAATGGCATGGATGTGCAGTTGGAAGCCTAGTTCGGCAGCTTCCAGACAAGCAGCTTTGAGCTCGCTGCTATTCCAAAGTGGTTCGCCATGATTGTGAGCATCGTCAAAGTAGGGCTCAAGCACCGAAGCTGTTCCGCTTCCAAAGACCCCATCAGCGAAAAACTTGCAGGTTTTGGCGGTTAGCTGCTTACTGCCAAGGGCAAGGACCTTCTCGCGATCGGCTTTTGCAAACTCAATGGATTTGGGCCACTCGTGCGTCTCTATCTTGAATGCCAAGTTGTAGTCCAATAGCAGTGCGCCTTTGGAAATGGCAGCCAAATAGATTTCTGTCATTCCAGGTGTAATCCACGCGTCTTGTGCCTCAACAATTCCCTGTTGGGCTAGAACCTTATCGGCCCAGGCAAGGACGGCTACTTCTTGCTCGATTGTTCTTGCCGGAGCCTTATCCAGCACAAGCGCCATCGCATGGGGCTCCCTAAGAACACCCATCGGAATTCCTGAAGTATCAACGTCAATAGACCCAGATGTCAGCTTTGGCAGGGGAGTGGGTATCAGGGCAAGAGCTTTACTGTTGACCCAAACCGTATGGTGATCGCTTGCGTGAAGCACTACAGGAACATCCGAAACTGCCTCATCCAACCAGCCGGCGAGAAACAGGCCACCCTCGATAATTGATCGGTCGTAGGCCCCGCCTTCAATCCAAGTTTGGTCTGGATTGGCTTTCCGGTAGGCCGCTATAATTTCTTGAATTTCAGCTATGGATTTGGCCTTTGTGACAACTGGACCGGCCGCTTCCCGACCGGCAAAAACCGGATGAGCGTGGCCATCGCGAAAGGCTGGAAACACGAAACCTGGTGCAAGAGTTATTTCTTTGTCAAATGATCCAGGTGAGATGACTAAGCCATCTTCTACAAACAGTTCTTTATCGAAGGCCTTGGTGTTGGGGTTATAAAAGCGCGCACCGGTGAACTTGAGCTTCAAGCTTTGGACGCCGACTTTTCGCGGTAGTAGCAAGAAGGGCAAAGCGACTCGTAGGTGACTTCATCGCCGTCTATGGCTACCTGTGCGCCGTCAAAGACAAACTCGCTGTTGACTTTTCGGCCATTGAACATAGCCTTTTTCCCACAGCGGCAGATGGTCTTTAGCTCCTCCAGGCTGTGAGCAATCTCAAGAAGGCGAAGAGATCCGGGAAAACCATTAGTCAAAAAGTCGGTTCGAATTCCAAAGGCAAGCACTGGGACGTCATCCAGCACTGCAATCTCCAGTGCTTGATCAACTTGATCTCGGGTTAGGAACTGGGATTCATCTAGCAGTAGGCATGCCACGCGCTTTCCTGTCGCCTCACGCTGCAAACTGGACCGCTTTTGAAACTCGGTTCGCAGGTTTATATCTGGTGTCACTAGAAAATCCACGTGGCGATCAACGCCGAGCCGGGACAAGATGGCGGTGTCGCCCTTGGTGTCAACGGCGGGTTTGGCCAGCAGTACAGCTTGGCCGCGCTCTTCGTAGTTGTGGGCTGCCTGAAGAAGGGCGGTAGATTTACCGCTGTTCATGGCTCCGTGACGGAAATATAGTTTGCTCATAGCCCCTATATGCTAGTTGGATTTTTTGACATCGAGCCCCAGCCGCCCTAGCCTTAGAGCACCACCAAATACAGGTCGTAGGGGAAGACGTACCTAGGTTTGGAGGTGATTGTATGTCTGAAGGCCTGGTGTTTATTCACCGAGCGCCAGTTGCTTTGCTTACCCATGTCGAATGGACCATTTCGGGTATATCGGGCAACCCCACCAAAATCAACTGGAGCAAACACGACTCATTAGATTCTGGTTTTCGCGGGTCAGTGGCGATTGACTGCGGCCTAAATGACTGTGCCACATTAGCCTCAGCATTTATGAATCTAAAGCAGCTCAGCTTTGAGGTAATCCATCAGGGTGAGCTCTCCGGTGCCAGATGGTCCTTCACCCCAAGTCTTGGAATGTTTCACTGCGCGAGCGATGAAGCAGGGAATCTAGTTGTGGGGGAGAATCAGCTTCGAGTCTCGATTGAAAAAGCTGGCTCGAACATTCTCAAACTGCAAGCAGAGCTAAGAAAACTTTTAGGACAGGCTTGGGATGATGAGCTAGAGCCTTATCGAGAACTAATTGGTGGAGCGGAAAGCAACCACGGCATTGTGTCCGCCGAAGCCGAACGAGTTAGTTATGGCCAGAATATTCGACCCCTCTAACTTTCGAGGACTTGTGACAACATCCAGTTCGATTGCTGGATCTGGGTTGTCCAGGTTGATAGTTGGGGGAGCAGTTCGCTCGTGAAGAGCAAGAACGGTAAAGATAGCTTCGATTGCCCCAGCACCGCCTAGCAAATGCCCCGTTGAGCTCTTGGTAGCTGAGACAGCAATCTTTGGCAAGTGATCGCCGAAGACTCTCTTTAGAGCGTTGTACTCGGCGATGTCGCCAACCGGTGTGCTGGTTGCATGAGCGTTGATGTGAACAACATCGTAAATACTCGAACCACTTTGTTCGATTGCACCAATCATTGCCCTAGCTGCTGCCGATCCTTCAGGATCTGGTGCTGTGATGTGATATGCGTCAGAAGTGACGGCAGCACCAACAACCTCGGCATAGATTTTGGCTCCTCGAGCCAGTGCGTGTTCCTCGCTTTCAAGAACTAGCGCGCCACCGCCTTCGCCCATCACGAAGCCGTCACGATCTATGTCATACGGTCTAGAGGCTTTTTCAGGAGCGTCATTGCGCTTCGAAAGAGCCTGCATAGCAGCGAAAGCGGCAATCGGCAGCGGGTGAATAGCGGCCTCTGACCCACCGGCGACAACAACGTCAACCTCGCCGTTTCTGATGCGGTTAAATGCGTTTGCGATAGCTTCTGTTCCTGAAGCACAGGCTGACACTGCCGTTCGAACCCCAGCACGGGCTGAAATGTCCATGCCTATCGCCGCAGCCGGTCCATTGGGCATCAGCATCGGAACAGTCATCGGTAGTACTCGACGGGGGCCACGTTCTTTGAGAACGTCGTAAGCATCTAAAAGCGTCCAGACACCGCCTATGCCGGTCGCGTAATCAACCGCTAATCGCTCGGGATTTACCTCAGGAGATCCAGCGTCGGCCCAAGCTTCGCGAGCGGCAATCAAAGCAAACTGGCTGGATGGATCCAGACGTTTGGCTTCTTGAAGGGTCAGCACTTCTGTTGCGGGGGTCTTGGCCTGGCCAGCGAAGGTCACTGGTAGCTCGTGTTTTGCAACCCAGTCTTGAGTCAGTGTTGAAATCCCTGATTTGCCAGCTAGAAGGTTTTCCCAGGTTGACTTGCTGTTGCCACCAAGTGGCGTAGTTGCGCCAATTCCGGTGACAACAACTTTTTTGAACAAGGCTTTTAGCCTTGAGCCTTAGTGATGTAGTTCACTGCGTCTCCAACGGTAAGAAGGTTCTTCACTTCTTCGTCTGGAATCTTGACATCAAACTTGTCTTCGGCGTTTACCACAATGGTCATCATCGAGATTGAGTCGATGTCTAGGTCGTCGGTGAAGGACTTATCTAGTGCAATGACGTCGGTTGCTATGCCGGTCTCGTCGGTTACGATTTCCGCTAGTCCTGCAAGTACTTCTGCTGCTGATAGTGCCATTCTGGTTTCTCCTTATGAACTCTTTATTTGAATCAGCCCCAAGTTTAGGGCACAACCACTACTTGAGCGCCGAAGGCTAAACCAGCCCCAAAGCCTATCTGTAGCGCCAAATCACCTGACTTTATTTGACCTTCCTCCAAAAGGGCGTGCATAGCCAGCGGGATGCTTGCGGCCGAAGTGTTGCCGGATGTTTTGATATCCTTCGCAACTACGACGTGTTCTGGAAGAGCTAGTTGTTTTGCCATTTCGTCGATGATTCTCTCGTTGGCCTGATGCATAACAATTGCGTTGAGATCTTCAGCCTTTACTCCAGCTACTTCGAGTGCCTGCTTGGCAACTTTTACCATCTCCCAAACTGCCCAGCGGAATACTGTTTGGCCTTCCTGAATCAGTGTTGGCCACGCTCCGGTGCCATCACGGAAATCAAGAAGAGAACCAGTCATGCCAACCGCTTCCCACTTACTTCCATCGCTACCCCAAACACTCTTAGAAATTCCTGGAGTATCGGATGGCCCCACAATTGCAGCTCCTGCACCGTCGCCCAACAAAAATGAGATTGAACGATCAGTTGGGTCAATAAAGTCGGTGAGCTTTTCTCCCCCAACAACCAGCACATACTTAGCCGTACCAGATCGAACCAACGAGTCTGCCTGGGCTATGCCGTAGCAGTATCCGGCGCAGGCGGCTGAAATATCAAATGCCGGAGCAGGATTTGCTCCAACCAGTTCAGCAAGCAGTGCTGCAGCAGATGGAGTCTGATAGGGGTGCGTGATCGTTGAGAAAATGACGGCCTCAATTTCAGATGGCTTGATGCCAGCTTTTTTGATGGCTTCGTTGCTGGCTTCAACCGCCATATCCATCAGCGATCGGTCTTTACTAGCTCGCTTGCGGGTGATGATGCCTGTTCGCTGCGTAATCCACTCGTCAGAAGAATTGATGGGCCCTGCGATATCGTCGTTTGTGACAGTCAGGTCGCCGCGAGCTGCGCCAATTGAGTAAATCTTTGAATACGCAACCGCAGTTGACTGATTCAGCTTGGCCATGGTGTGGGCTCTACTTTCCTATTGCTTCGGCAACTTTATCCAAGTCAGCAGGAGTTTTTAGTGCGATAGCCACAGTGTTTGGCATCGCTCTTTTGGCAATTCCCGACAGTGCACCGGCAGGAAGTAGCTCAACCATCACTGAAACGTTTGCGAGTTGCATTGATTCCATGGTCTTATCCCAGCGAACAGGACTTGAAACCTGATTTACCATTAGCTCCAAGTACTTTTGGCCGGACTGAACCAGCTGCCCATCATTGTTGGTCCAGATGGAGATTTTAGGGTCCTGGACGGTTATCTCTTTTGCGAAAGCCGTGAGCCCCGGTTTTGCTGGTTCTATAAAGGAAGTGTGGAAAGCCCCAGCCACCTGCAGAGCAATTACTCGGCTTCCAGCCGGAGGCGAGGCAACCAAAGCTTCGATCAGCTCCTTGGATCCAGCTGCAACAACTTGACCAGCTCCGTTGTAGTTTGCCGCGAATAATCCAACAGAATCCAGATGTGACAGCACAGCATCCAATTCGCCTCCAACAACTGCTGCCATAGAGCTTGGTGTGAGTGCAGCTGCGTCAGCCATTTCGTTTCCGCGTCGCTGAACGAATTTAAGTGCGCTGTCAGAATCGAAAATCCCAGAAACGTATGCTGCTGTGATTTCTCCAACTGAGTGTCCGGCGGTTGCAGAAACCACTAACGACTCGCCCAGTGATTCTTTGAGTGTTAGGTAGCTGGCAATTCCTGCTGCGACGATCAGAGGCTGGGCGATCTTGGTGTCTTTTATGGCATCGGCGTCGGCCAGCGTGCCGTAGTGAATTAGATCGATTCCAAGTACAGCTGAGGCTTTTTCAATTTGTTCTTTGAAAATTGGAATCTCGAGCCAGGCAGATAGAAATCCGGGTGCTTGCGAGCCTTGGCCTGGAGCGGCTATGCAGATCATTTCCACCGCTTACTGGTGCCTTGTTCATGCTCAGTCATAGCACCGAGGACCGTTGCAACCTGTAGGACGAATGACTCTCTGGAACCGGTGGCATCCCAGCCGATGAGCTCTGCAATTCTTTTTAGTCGATATCTGACGGTGTTACTGTGTACGAAAAGCTCCCTAGCTGTGACCTCAAGCGAGCGACCTGATTCAAGATAAGCAACTAGCGTCTCCAATAGATCGGGGGAGTTTTTTGCAAGCGGTCTGTAGATCTTGTTTAGCAGGGTGTTTTTTGCGAGCATGTCTCCGGCTAGAGCTCGTTCCGCAAGCAAGTCGTCCGCAGAAATTGGTCTTGGTGCCTTCGCCCAAGCTCCAACTACTGCGATCCCCGCAAGAGCTGATTTAGCAGAGCGATTGGCCTCGCTGATCGATGGCACTTCTGTCCCAACCACAATTGGACCAGGACCAAAACTGTCGAGAAACACTGAGCAAATATCAAATAATGAAGGTGCGGCAGTGGTTGTTTCATTCTGCTTTGGAATTGTTCCAACTACCAAAATTAATCGATCACCGTGAATTCCAACCAGAACATCTACCGAGTTTCTGCGGGCATTGCGCCGCAAAGCGTCGACATCGGTTGCTTCAGCAAAACTTCCGATCATGACTGAGACTGCTCCTCGTGCTTTCCAACCGAGTGCCGAAATACGAGAAGAGAGCTCTTCTTCGCTTTCCCCGCTCAAGATAGTGTCAACCACCAGAGCTTCTAGTCGTGCGTCCCAGAGCCCGCGTGCTTCTGCTGCCTTGGCATAAACGTCAGCTGCACTAAAAGCAATCTCACGTGAGTACAAGAGCACTGCTTCACGCAATTCACTGTGTTCTTGGATAACGCGGTCTTCAACTACCTGTACTACAACTCGAATCAGCTGCAGAGTTTCCTGAAGTGATATCGAACGAAGTAGTTCCCGGGGAGCGGTCGAGAAAACGTCGGCGGCAACCCAAGGTTGAGATTTGGGATTTTTATACCAGGACAAAAACGAAGTGATACCTGCTTGAGCAACAAGCCCCACCGCTGATCGCCTGGAGGCAGGCATCTGCCGATACCAAGGGAGAGTTTGGTCAAGGCGAGCCAGCGTGGTGGTTGCTAGTTCTCCTGCGATGGAGTGCAACCACTTTAGGGTTTCATCCTTAGGCTTCGCCACCAGCAGTTCCACTTGTTCCAGCCCTAACGTCGTGAAGCTGATAGCGATCAATTGCCTTTTGAAGAACCGAATGATCTAGTTCGCCTCGCTCGACCAACTGCTGGAGCGCGCGAACTGTGATTGACGGACCGTCAATTTTAAACTCGCGACGTGCGGCAGGCCTGGTGTCTGAGAATCCGAAACCATCAGCGCCTAAGGTTGCGTAGTCGCCTGGAACCCAGGCCCTGATCTGGTCCGGCACGGCATGCATGTAATCGCTTACGCCAAGAAACGGTCCTGAAAGTCCGGAGAGTTTTTTAGTTAGGTAGCTTGCCTCAACCGGAGAGTTGGGGTTTAAGAACTTCTCGCGGTCTTTGACTAGTCCGTCGCGGCGAAGCTCGGTCCAGCTAGTCACTGACCAAATATCTGCCGAAACACCCCAGTCGTTCTGCAAAAGCTCTTGAGCTTCGAATGCCCAGGGTAGAGCAACACCGGATGCAAGCAGCTGTACTTTTATTTCGCCCGAGTTGTTCTCACTGACTCGGTGAATTCCTTTGAGTAAACCTTCGACATCAAGGTTCTCAGGCTCGGCCGGCTGAACGTAAGGCTCGTTGTAAACAGTGATGTAGTAAATCACATTTGGATCTTGGTGATTACCGCCATACATTCTCTCTAGCCCTGCGCGCATGATGTGACCAATCTCGTAGCCGTATGCCGGATCGTAACTGATCACTCCAGTGTTGGTGGATGCAAGTAGCGGTGAATGTCCATCAGCGTGCTGGAGACCTTCGCCGGTTAGCGTTGTGCGACCGGCTGTGGCTCCAATCATGAAGCCACGAGTCATCTGATCGGTTGCCGCCCAAATTGCATCAGCAGTTCTTTGGAATCCAAACATGGAATAGAAAACGTAGATTGGAATTAGTGGCTGGCCTTGCGTGGAGTAGCTTGTTCCAACTGCTGTGAAGGCAGCAAGAGATCCGGCTTCGTTGATTCCGGTGTGCAAAATCTGACCGGTCTCTGATTCTTTGTAGTTCAGAAGTAGGTCTCTATCTACTGACAGATAGTGCTGACCGTTGGGATTGTAGATCTTTGCGGTTGGGAAGAAAGCATCCATTCCGAATGTTCTTGCCTCGTCCGGAATAATCGGAACAAGTCTTGGACCAAGTTCACTTGAGCGAAGCAGGTCCTTGAGTAGTCGAACAAAAGCCATGGTGGTGGCAACTTCTTGAGTTCCTGATCCACCTTTAGAGATGTCATAAGTTGTGGCTTCCGGAAGGTTGAAGTTCACATACTTGCTTCGACGCTCTGGCAGGTATCCGCCAAGTTCTTTTCGGCGGGCGTGCATGTATTGAATCTCTGGAGCGGATTCTCCAGGGTGGTAATAAGGAGGCTGGTATGGGTCGCGCTCTAGCGCGGCATCGCTAATTGGCACTCGCATCTCATCGCGGAACTGCTTTAGATCTGCAAGTGTCATCTTCTTCATCTGGTGGGTGGCATTTCGACCTTCGAAGGTCTTGCCCAACCCATAACCCTTAATCGTCTTGGCGATGATGACTGTGGGCTTGCCTTTTTGCTCGGTAGCAGCTTTGTAGGCGGCGTAGACCTTCTTATAGTCGTGTCCGCCACGTCTTAGACCCCAAATTTGCTCATCAGTCATACCTGAGACCAGCTCAAGAGTTCTTGGGTCACGACCAAAGAAGTTCTCGCGCACGAATGCACCGGACTCGGTTTTGTAGGTTTGGTAGTCACCATCGGGGGTTCTGTTCATCAAATCTACTAGTGCACCATCTTGGTCTGCCGAAAGCAATGGGTCCCACTCTCGTCCCCAGATAACTTTGATTACGTTCCAGCCTGCTCCTCTAAAGAAGGACTCAAGTTCCTGAATGATTTTGCCGTTACCTCTTACTGGGCCATCAAGGCGCTGAAGGTTTGCGTTCACAACGAAAGTCAAGTTATCTAGGCCATCGTTCGCCGCCAACTGGAGGGCTCCGCGGCTTTCGACTTCGTCCAGCTCCCCGTCACCCAAAAACGCCCATACGTGCTGTTCCGAAGTGTCGCGGAAGCCGCGGTTTTGAACATAACGGTTTAACTGAGCCTGGTAAATGGCATTGATCGGACCAAGGCCCATGGAAACAGTCGGGAACTGCCAAAACTCTGGCATCAGTCTTGGGTGCGGGTAAGAAGACAGCCCGCCACCAGTGTGAGATTTTTCCTGACGGAAACCGTTGAGCTGATCCTCGCTCAGTCTTCCTTCTAGGAATGCTCGAGCGTAAGGACCGGGGGAGGCATGACCTTGAATGAAAATCTGGTCACCACCGGAAGGATGGTCTTGCCCCTTGAAGAAGTGGTTGAATCCAACTTCATACAAAGAAGCCGATGAGGCAAAAGTTGAGATGTGTCCACCAACGGCGACGCCGGGGCGTTGTGCTCGGTGCACCAACACCGCTGCGTTCCAACGCATCCAAGCACGATAGGTTCGCTCTATTTGCTCATTTCCTGGAAAAGCAGGCTCGTCTTCAGGAGAGATGGTGTTGATGTAGTCGGTTGTCGGAACAAGAGGAACGTTTAGCTGAAGCTCGTGAGATTTTCTTAGAAGATTGAGCATGATTTCGCGGGCCCGACCACGACCATGAGTTTTAGCAGCTTGGTCTAGTGATTCCAACCATTCGGAGGTTTCCTGAGGGTCGATATCCGGGTTTGAGACTGCGTAGGCGTCATTGTTGTTAATGGACAACGCTGGTCCTTTCTTCTAAAAAGGCGGCAGGGCTCATTTTTGAGAGCTAGCCTAGGAGGCCTATTTGTTTAGGCCTCTAGCAGTTTAGCTACGTTTAGCGGGGGGCTCCATTTGGGGTTTTGGACGCTGGGAAAGTACTCTAGAAATCACAAACCACAAGGAGAGTCATGGCAGTAGAAATTGGCGACAAAGCCCCAGATTTTGAACTCACGAACCAGCATGGGGAAGCCACAAAGCTTTCCTCATTCGCAGGCAAGAAGCCCGTAGTACTGGTTTTCTACCCACTCTCGTTTTCCGGCACCTGCACAGGTGAGCTTTGCGAGCTTAGAGATAACTTTGCCGCCTTTGAGTCCAAGGACGTGGAATTAATGGCCATCTCCGTTGACTCCAAGTACACCCAGAAGCAGTTTGCTGAAAAAGAAGGCTATAAATTCCAAGTGCTGGCAGATTTCTGGCCGCACGGTGGCGTCGCTCAGCAATATGGAGTCTTTAAGGAAGATCTTGGCTTCGCGATTCGCGGAACCTTTTTAATCGATACCGACGGCATAGTTCGAGCCAAGTTTGTCAACGGTCCAGGCGAAGCTCGTGACCTTGCTAGCTACCACCAAGCCCTAGCGGCTTTGTAGTAGAGTTTTCTAGTTGCCGTATGGCGCATGTTTGAGGGCCTTTAGCTCAGTTGGTAGAGCGCCACGTTTACACCGTGGATGTCATCGGTTCGAGCCCGGTCGGGCCCACAGATAGCGACCATTTCCATTGGCGGGGATAGGATTTGGCTATGTTTCAACAAAACCCTCCGGCGCCAAAAGCCATGTCAGACGCTGAGCTAAATACAATAATGGCCGAGCTCCAGCTTCGGCCAAACGGCATAATTGCGGCAATGTCGCTAGTGGAAGAACAGTCGAAACTGCGTCAAGAAGACGCCCTAGAGCTTTCGAAGTGGAAACTTCAAGCCGAGATGCTTGCGGCGACCGAACCAGCGCCCGGTGACGCATTCTCATTTCAAGATCCAGCAGCATCGACACCTCTTCCCGCAGCTGCTCCAGCCGCCGTTGAAACAACTCCAGAGCGAATCGAAGACCGTGTTGCTGCGCTTAATGCAAGCTACGCAGAAGTTGCAACTGAACCCGAAATCAAGCAAACCCCAATTACCAAAGTTGACTCACTTTCTGAAGGCACTTCAACCAAATCCGACAAGATTGAAGCAGAACCGGTTTCAGCTCCAGTTTCAGTAGGGCTCGTCGAGCAAAGCCAAGTTACAGCTTCCAAGAACGAAAATCAGGTTGACGCGGATGATGAGGATAAAGCTGGCCCAACACGAACCGCTCTAGCGCTTAGTTGGTCCTGGCTTGCGATTGCTGCATCACCGTTGGCTCTTGTTGTCGCCGCTTTAATCAAAGAGGCTGGAGCAACGCTCGCTCAGTCGGTTGTATTGCTAGCTTCTGTTTTGATTATCACATCATTTATGGCAGCGGTTGGTTCTATGGCTTCTGTCCGGGCCTCCAGCTCACTCACGGTAGTTTCAAGAGCAGCCTTTGGGGTTTGGGGTAATTCGTTGCCTGCCACACTCATGCTTTTCGCAAAACTTTTTTGGGCTGCTGCTTTTGTGTACTTTGCGGCACGAATTGTGTCACCGCTGATTTTCAACCAACCGTGGTTTGCCGATGTCGCCGAGCGACTGGTCTTCCCGGGTGAATTTACCGCTTCTTTGTTTGTTCTTATTCCAATGATTGTTATCGCTGCAGTAGTCTCCGCTTTTGGCGGCCAGGGTATTCTTCGTCTTCAGCAGGTCACGGCAGCTGTTACTGTGACTGGAACCGGAACATTTGTCTACTTTGTAGCCAACACCTATTCATTCGAGGATCTTGCAACGGTTGAAGCTATTTCAACCCCTGGACTTATTGACCTGGGTCTTTTTGCCCTCGCCCTGTTTGGGTTTGCGGTGCTTTCTTTCTCGGGAGATTTTGCGAGGAAGTTGCCAGAAGAAACCCCTGGGTCCAAGGTGTTTTTCCTTAGCTTTGTCTCAACCTTTTTCCTTCCACTGATTACAGGTGTTCTTGGCTTGCTATGGCTATTCATGGCTGAAGACACTCTTACCGCTTCATTCAGCACTGAAGTGTTGGCAACTGTTGCAGTCTCGGCCCCTGTATGGGTTTTTGTGATCTTTGTGGCGACTGTTGGTATCTCGATACTTCACTTGATTACCGCCTCTCTATATTCGCTATCGGGAAACCTAATCGGAATCGTTAAGATTCCAGGCTGGGTAGCGGCAATGCTGGCCTCGGTGCTGGTGCTCGCGGCAGTGCTCGTGCCTAGTTATCTCGTTGCGGCATCCACTCTGCAAGCGTTAGTGCTTGAGCTAGTGCTCTTAGTTGGAGTGGTTGCTGCAGCTTGGGCTGGAATCTTTGTCTCTGACGCACTCGCTCGAACTCGCGGCTATCACGAGGTCTCGCTAACACGCGAATATGGTTTCTACGGAAAATTTAACTTCGTCAATGCCCTTGGGTTCTTGCTCGCAGTTGCTCTGGGTTTTGGATACCTAAACGGCGGCCCTAAACTTTCTAGCTGGACTGGATACCTCGGGGATTTCACCCCAGGAATATTCGAGCTTGTCGGATCAAACATCGGAATTGCCATGGCGTTTGGGCTAGCTGCCTTGCTACCTGTAGTTCTAGGGATCCCAAGAATAAAGAAGCAAGAGCGACAACTTGCTGAGCTAGATAAGAGACGCCAGGAGCTCAGGGAATTCCTTGACGCTGCGGCGTAAAAAGATGCCGCTACCTCTATCGAACCTGCTTGGAACCTTTGAGTCGCTCTGGCCGCACTCAGGTGCCGAAGAATGGGACCGCCCGGGCCTAGCAACTGGAAGCTCAAACCAGACCATCACAAAGGCCTTACTGTGCATTGATGTGAGCCTAGAAGTGCTCTCCGAAGCAAAACTGCACGGTTGTGAGCTTGTGATTTCTCACCACCCGCTTTTGCTAAAAGGCGTTAATTTCCTCAGCGAAGATCAGCTTAAGGGAGAGCTAGTTTCTTTCGCCGTGAAGAACTCAATTGCAATTTTCTCCGCTCACACCAATGCCGACATTGTTATCAATGGCGTATCTGATGTTTTGGCTCAGCAGCTGGGGCTAGCTAAGACCACGCCATTAATTGCTACAAGCGATGGAATTGGCCATGGCCGCATCGGAAAACTTAAGAGCCCTCGGATGCTTTCTGAATATGCAGAGTTTGTTGCCTCTATCCTTCCTGACACGCATGCTCCAATTCGGGTAGCTGGGGATTTGACCAAGGTGATTGAAGTCGTTGCGGTTGTTGGCGGGGCCGGAGATAGCTTCATCCCTGCCGCTTCGCAAAGGGGTGCCGATCTTTTGGTCACCAGCGATCTAAGGCATCACGTTGTCCTCGATGCAGTATCTGACCCAACTAATCCGCTGGCACTGATTGACATTTCTCATTTTGCCGCTGAAAGTCTTTGGCTAAAGCCAACCCAGAGCACTCTTTTAAAACTGATCCCTGAGGTTAGCTTTGTTGTGAGTCAAATTTCGACAGATCCGTGGTCCATGAGCGTGCAGGGAAGAAGAAGCAGTGAAGGCTAACCTTCAGGATCAAAAGCGGCTACTTGAGCTTGTTGATCTTGATCTTTCTCTCGTGCGAAACGCAGGCGATAGAGCCAAGCTCCTTTCGGCAACAGCTATTTCGGAGGCGGGCGAAAGTGCGCTGGAGCTTTCTGATCGTCTTATCGACGCACGAAATAGAGTCGGTGATCTAGAGCTTGAACTAAAACGCTCAGAGAACGACCTTGACCTTGTTGAAAACAGAATCGCAAAAGATAACCAGCGACTTTCTTCGACTACTTCGGCAAAGGATGCTCAAGGTATCGAGCACGAGCTAACCACACTGGCTAAGAGAAAAAGTGAACTAGAAGATGCCGAGCTCGGGATCATGGAAGTTCTGGAGACGGTTCGTGCTGAGCTATCTAGAGCCGAAGCTGCAAAATCTGCAGCTGAACAAGAATTAACTCAACTTAGAACGGCACTTGAAGCCAATACTTCGGTCCTAGATTCTGCACGTGCCGAGCTTTCTTCCAAGCGAAGTGCCCTAGTTGGACTTGTCGAGCCAGAGCTGGCTGCGGCATATCAAAGAAAAGCGGATCGAAACGTTGCCGTGGGCAAGCTAGTGGGCCGCGAATGTGGAGCATGCCGACTGTCGATAACTGCAACAAACCTAGAAGAGATTCTTGCTTTATCAGCAGATGAAATTGCAGAATGCCCTAACTGTCAGGCCTATTTGGTGCGCTCATGAAGTTGATTATCGAAGCAGATGGCGGATCTCGTGGGAATCCTGGAATCTCGGGAGCAGGGGCAGTTGTAATAGAGGCCGCTACCGGAAAAATCCTAAAAGAAATTTCCCAGGCAGTAGGAATTGCAACCAACAATGTTGCCGAGTACACGGCTGTACTACTTGCCCTTGAGGCAGCTTTCGAGATTGACCCTGCGGCAAGCGTAATGGTTCGGATGGACTCCAAGCTGGTAGTTGAACAGATGTCGGGACGTTGGAAGATTAAGCACCCAGACATGATGGCATTGGGTTCAAAGGTGCAGAAGTTGATTGCATCCAAAGACGTTGAGTTCGTTTGGATTCCGCGTGAGCAAAACGGGCTAGCTGATGCACTTGCCAATAAAGCCATGGATTACTCCGGCGCCCCTATCGCCTCCGCTGTTGAGTTCAATCTTGCCGAACCATCCTCCATTCGGGCTCCACGTCCGAGTGCTGGGGCGACGACAACTATGATTCTTGTCCGTCACGGACGAACCGCCCTAACCGAGTCTAGAAAGATCTCTGGTGGCGATGGCGAGAATCCCGATCTATCGGAGCTTGGTAGACAAGACGCTAGGGAAGTTGCAGAAGAGCTTGCCAAATTTGGTCACTCCGGGAATTTTGCCTATTTAAGTGCGCCGACTGCCATTGTGCATTCTCCTATTGCCAGAGCTCAACAAACGGCGCAGGCAATCGCCAATCGTGTTTCCCTTCCTATGGTTTCAAACGATGATCTTTCCGAAATAGGTTTTGGTGATTGGGACGGGCTGACCAATGAAGAGGTATTTACCGCTCATGAGCAGCAATACAACGCTTGGCGAGGATCTTTCGAGGTAGCGCCTCCAGGAGGAGAGTCCCTAAAGGACTTTGACGCTCGAGTTAGGAAAGCTTTCGATTCAATTCTTGCAAATTACTCTGGGCAAACAGTGGTTGTGGTAGCTCACGTGATGCCAATTCGAGCACTGCTGCGCCTAGCTAACGACGCCCAAGTGGCGGGGTTTTGGCGAACCAACATTGGACCGGCATCAATTTCTATCGCCCGATACTGGGGGCTTGAGGCCGCCGAGGTCATCTGCACTAACTCAACAGCCCATTTATCTTCCTAGCGCTCGAAGCTAGACTGGTCCGTGGATGGGTCGGCAAGGCGGTCGCGGCAGTTTACTGACGAGGAACGTCCGGGCTCCAAAGAGCAAAATGGTGGGTAACGCCCACCCGGGGTAACCCGAGAGATAAGTGCAACAGAAAGTAAACCG
>Ga0315908_10001227_pt1 | contig 19518 bp, 13 predicted proteins | sample LakEriMetagenome_12_FD_203520 | JGI IMG/M metagenome (GOLD analysis project Ga0315908, IMG submission 203520) | Freshwater fungal communities from buoy surface, Lake Erie, Ohio, United States - Buoy 4 MA124 | ecosystem: Environmental > Aquatic > Freshwater > Lake > Lake biofilm | place: USA... | reverse complement strand
TAAATTCAAACAATAATAAATAGTAATATATTCTAATCAAATTGTTTAAATTATTATCACTAATATTTAAAATCTTAAAAAAATTAATTGTTAAAAACCATTTATTATGATAGTAAATAAGAATTACTCTATAACTTTCCCTAATCTAATTACAATTCTATAAACTCATCTAATTCAAGCCAAGTAACAAATGATTTAGTTTTAATTTAAAATAATAAAAGTACAACTAATTTAAGACAAAATAATCCTAAATTAATCTAATTAGATGATAATTAAATATTAAAAGTTTAATAATACTCTAATAAACAAGCTTATTATTTGAAAAAATAATAGTCTTAAGCCGTGAAAAATAAAAAAATAAATTCATGTGATAAAATTGATTAAAAAAAGTAAGATAAAAATATTTTAAAAAATGATTCTAATAACCCTTATTTTTTAATGTAAATAAATTAAAAATATGAAAATAAATGTCTAATAGAAGGAGAGAAAATTTAATAATAGAAAAAAAATAATAAATATCAATAATAATTTTTCAGTATTTTAGATTTTTTTCAGGGAAAAGATAATTAAAAAATTGACGATTTATATTACAAACTTAATAAATGATAAGATATATGTTAGAAAAAATAAATATTATATAATAATTTAATATGAAAATAGAGATAAATATATTATAAAAATATATTGAATGAAATAAAAAGAATATGGATTGATAAGAGAGAATTTAGATGAAAAGAAAAAGCAAAAAGAGGAATAAATCAGAATGCAAAATGAATTTAAATTAAAAAAGATAAATATAAAAAGTATGATTCCTCAATTTATAAAACAGAGTTTTATAGAAGCAAAAAGAAGAGTATTCCTATACATTTTAGCATTTATGGCAATATTTTTAGTAGTAACAACAAGCTGCGTGAGCCAATCGCTAATATCCTCAATGCCTATAATATTCAAGAGTTAGGCTGAAAGTTCATAAGGACAGCAAGACATTGTTGTATACCCTAATAAAGACACAGACTTATTAAACCTAACAGCAATAAAGCAAGTATTAAAAAACGATCCTGAAGTGAACTATCTTTCAAATCAGGTAGTAGGAAGGATCTCTGTACTGGCCAGTCTTGCTACTCAATAATCATGTGGTCCAAATAACTACAATTAAATTTAATAATATTTAGATAATCCATTAATAATGCAAACTGTCCTCTCTAATATCAATTCTAATATCAACTGTTATTATCAAACTCAAGTTAATATCAGAATAATCGATACTCTTTACGAAAAGGCTTTAGGTTTAGGCTAATGGCCGTTTTCATCCAATATCGCTAAAGGTAACTGCCTTATGAGTTCTTCATTAGCCAACAGTTTATCTTTAAAGAAAGGTCAAATAATATATTTAAACTTTCGAATGGACAAACAGATATCACAATTGGGAAACAGCATATAATTAATTACCAATATTCAGTATTATTCGTTAGACTAGTTATAATTTTTAGTACCTTTGATTATTCAAGACACTTTCAACAACATTGGCATGAAATACGCTGAAGGCTCAGAAACGACAAGTTCTGTGTTTGTAGAGACTGAATGGTTTTTGGATCATACTTCTGCATTCCTTTTTAACTCCAGTCAGCTCAATTAAACTAATCAGAACTTCACTGCTTTTATCCAGAACTCCAAATTGTCTGAGTATTCTGACTTAGTCCTTTTCAACTATCCGAACAGAAACTAAGTTTATATTCAGAGCAATTATGATGATATCTAATAGGCTCTTATCCAGTTTGGAAATTCCATAACTAATGCTCTTGGTTTTTATGCCATTGTTATGGAGTTGCCTATTTTAGAATCTCTATCCTCACTCAAGTTTGTTAGCATGTTCTTCGGACTCATTATCAACATGATAATATTCATTCTCTTATTGCTTTCTATTATTCTCATCTACTCTCTCCTTCTAGTCACTGTAGAAACCAAGTCTTTTGACTTAGGAATATTCAGAATTCTAGGACTTAATAAGATAGGAATTGTAATCATGATTTTTATTTAATGTATGTCATATGTGATACCTAGTCTGATTTCAGGTTTGCTAATTTCTATTCCTATTCTGTAATATATCAGCAATTATATTGAGAAGAAAGTAAGTGCTTCTATTCCAAGTAATCCTTCTGATAGTGCGATAATATTTAGTTGCATGGTTGGAATCATCATTCCTCTTTTTTCCTGTATAGTTCCAGTGCAGATAGCTTTGAAGTAAGAACTTTCTGAAGCTCTTGACTCAACTCGCAATAAGACTAAGGCAGTCAGAATAGAAATAAAGAGCAATGCTTATAGTGTTTCTGAAAACAGAGTATTTTTTTCAATAATATCTGCGTTTTTTGGAATATCCATTTATTACTTGTTACCTTTGGCATTACTTTCATTAAATATAGGATTATTGTTGGGGATATTTTTCTGGATTTTGATAGGAATGTTAGTAGGGGCAGTGCTATTGACAATTAACATTCAATATTTATTTGAGAAAATGATAGTGCAAATATTTTTTATTTGCTATAAATCAGCTACTAAGTCGATAATAATAAAGAACTTGGCAGCTCATCGGCTTAGAAACAGAAGAACTGGTTTAATGTACTCGATATCTCTAGCTTTCATAATATTCCTGCTTGTAAGTTACCAACTGAGTATAGGACAGAGTGTGTAAGGTAGACAGATGCGATAAGGTGCAGATTTAGTATTGAATGTTCCCTCATCTTCCAATACTTATATTCAGCTCTAAGATTATGATAATTTCATTAGAACATAGCTCATAAAGGAAGTTAATGACTATGCTTATATGACTCGAGAGTTAACTGATTACATGCAATCAACTAAATAATTCCAATACTATACTGCCCAGATTACTCATTAGGGCAGATTGTATAATTATGTTCCTTAGATATTCGCAGTGAGTCCCAATTATTTGCAAATTACCTACTCTACCTTTCTCACTATATAGAACTAGAACTCCTTCCAAGACTCCTAATTAGACCTCGTATAGCAACTCTATACAGCAAGAGGCAGTCAATCAGCAATTATCGCTGATATTTACTATTCTAATTTAAATCTAAACACTGTTTAAGACAATAATTTTTTTATCAGAATCAATGCTCTTTCTAAAACTAGTCCAGTCAATTAAGCTTATTTTCAATATAAGACCCTTGCTAGTGTATCTTCCTTTACTGGCTTTTCTTTCAGCAAGTCTCCTTCTAAAACCAATTAACCAATAATCATGTCCATTCCCAGTTATATCCAATTAGCTAATAGCAATTATCAAACAATTAAGAGTTACTCTTCAGTACCTATCAAAAAGATACTCTTTAAGCTTACTGATAATAGTTATAAATCCGTAGTTAAACAGAATCTGTAATCTTTTATGAGCAAAAGAGGTGAAAACTTCTAGATTTAAGATATCACTGATTTTTAGAACTCATTAACTCAACAGGAAACTATCGTTAATGTCTTATTCTCAAGTATTACTTATATTGTTATGTTCCTTTGTTACTTCAGTTTGGTGTCAGCTATGACTGCTAACATTTATGAACAGACTAAAGAGATTGCCGTTTATCGGGCATTGGGACTCACTAAATCTTAAATGAGTTCAATTTATATGTATGAAGCTTTTGTACTTGTATTCAGTTCTTCTTTTATGGGACTTATTATAGGCACTCTTTTAGGATTTATCATGACTCTACAAAATGCACTCTTCACTGATCTTCCCATTAGATTTATTTTCCCTTATTTAAATTTTATTGTTATTCTTATTGCGTCCATCTTAGGTATTATTATTATCAATATAATAATTTTATCATCAAATATTATCATGTTAATTTTATATTATTAATATAATTTCGTTAACTTATTATTAAATTAGTTTCATATCTAAGTACTAGATAAACAAGTCATCATATAATGAATAAATAAATTAGTGAAATATCAAGAATTAATTTTTGAAATTCTATTTTTATATTTGTTGAAAAATAATATTAATAATTTTTATATAAATAAAATAAAAATCAAATACATTATTCTGTTTGTGATAATTATTCAAAATATGATTAATTTTGTATTTCATGTTAGAAAACCTTTTTTAAATCTGTGAAAAACCATTTAATAGAAATAAATTGAGTTTGATTTAAAGTATCAGATTGATGAAAATAGAAAGAAAAAAGGCCAATGAATAAATGCCAACATCCATGAAAACATCTATAAGTATCGGAATGTTCATTTAATCCCCTACTAAAAACCGAAATGGCCAAGATTAAAAAAATAACACTCTTATACAATTAATCCTTCTGCCTAACATTATTTATAATAATTTCCTAAAGATATAAACATCTAAGCAAGAGAAAAATAAAATATACAAATATAGGGTAGAGTGAAGTTTCCAACAACCAAGGATGATATTCTTAAAATATAATAACCATAAATAAAGAGGCTTGCTTAAGATGTAACTCTACAATCGGGTTCTGAATTCTCATTAGATATACCAAACATAACAGGAAACAACTTATTGATCCAATATTGTCAAGTTTGTGCCAAGTTCCTACTTCTACTACGAATTCCTTTAAATCGAGGCTGTCTAATAAGTGATACATGAATGAGGTCACAAATGTAAAAAACCCGTACCATAATTCTATTGGTTTCTTCTGTTTATATACGAGGCACAACACCGGAAGGCAAGCGAAATTTGATATTGCTGTAACGAATACCATTATCAATTTACCTTTTAAATCCTCATTATAAGAGTATGCCATTTTTAATTTATTTATCAGCCTTTTATTAGATTTATAGTAACTTTTTAATATATTTTTTTAATATTTTTTATTCTTGATTATATCCATATTTTTATAAATTATTTAATTATAAATTATTATCACATTCTAAACTTCCTTATCAATTAAAAAACAAAGTAGAAATATATCATAGGTAATACCAAAAATATTACAAATATTAAATAATTTTTTTTAGTTTTAGCATGAACAATTTTATCATCAATATATTCATAATTTTAAATCATTTGATTTCTAACTTCATCTTTAATTTAATCTATATCCATTTTTTCTACTTATTATTTTGTTACCATTTAGCATTATTTTATTATAATCTAACCTAAATTAATAAATAAAAATATTAATCATTAAATAAAAATAAATTTAATAAATAAATTTAAAATAGAATAGATTTTTAATTGATAATAATAAATGAAAAGTATAAATATAGTATTAAAATAACCAGAATTAGCAAATATTTATCCAGGTGGCCAAACCCTGTGAGCTCCTAAAATAACAATAGGTAAAATATCAACATTGGTCTACTTTGCGAGATGGAAAGGTCCTTTTTTGAATTCCTAGATCTAATTATCATCTCTGCTTCTAGATCTTCTCCTGGTTCCTTCAGGGGAAATAGCAATCGATTAAGACTGCATGTTTATTTTTATTGCAGCTTAATTCAAAGATTCAATTGCTTTATCTTTGTTTTTTCTTTCGATGGGAATATGACCTAGCTTCTTTAAAACATATCCGAAAAAAGGAATTTTGAAGATTGACTTTTTCCCAATATTATTTAGAAATTGCTTTTAAGTAGCTCCCACTAAAATGATATCTAAATTGCTAACATGTTAATACATTACTATTATTTTGTCGTCTGGTTATGTCTCCTTATTAAGATTATTTTTTATTAATACCACTTCAACACCTGCTATTTTTAAAATCCCATTATAAAACCATTTGTTAAAGTAATATTTATAAGGATCCAGTTTGTATTACTTTTTAAATTATTATATTTAACTTTAAAAAATAATATAATAAATTGGTCGTAATACTATTTCTATCAATTATAATACAAAATAACAAGTTATAAATGATATTTGAGATAGTCCTCTTAAAAATCTTATTAAATTTAGCATTTATAAAGACAATCTTGATTTATAAATTTATTTATAAAAATAATATATTTAATAATTGAAGATATAAATTATATGGATTAAAATAATAAGCAGAGTAGATTTAAAACATTAAATAAATAATCTTAAAATGAAGAAGATATTGAGAGTAATAACAGTGAGGAAGAAAAAGACAATTACCCTATAAATGAAAATAATAATAGCTTTGTACCTTAAATTCCTACAAAGCATTACAACAAAAGTAAAGAAACAGGATAAAATGAAGCATAGAACAAATTTAAAGGAGAAGAATGGAGTGATTATTTTGACTATAAAGAAATAATACATGGGATGAGTGTATATATAATAGACCGAGAAAATAAAACAGATAAAGTTCGGAGCTGTGAGAAGAATAGACCTTTATTCTTTTGCCTTCATGGGGCAGGAATGAGTGGCACATCCTTCTGTCATTTATCAGTATATTTAAGAAAATGGTCAAATTTAGTTACATTAGACTGGAGAGGACATGGAAACAGTATGGACCTGGGCCCAAATTTAGATGTAAATATATTATGTGAAGATGTGCTTTGAGTGGTAGAATACGTAGTAAGTGCATTCTCAGAATCAAATTTGATAATGGTAGGTCACTCAATGGGAGGTAGTTTAGCTGTAAAATCACTTAACTTTATCTAAGAAAATGCTAATCATCACATTTTGGACCGTTTAATGGGAATTATAGTGATTGATGTAGTAGAAGGTACTGCAATGGAGGCTCTTCCCTTTATGGAGTAAATTATACAAGCTAGACCTAAATCATTTCCATCAATTGAATAAGCAGTCGAGTGGACCATCAAATCAAAAACTATTAGGAATCTTAAATCAGCTAAAGCCTCAGTACCTCTCTAATTGATTTATTCTTAATAGACCTAAAGTTATAATTGGAGGGTAGATTTGCTAAATACAAAATAATATTGGAATTAGTGGTTCCAAGGTTTGACTCAATAGTTTTTAAATATTAAATTACCAAAGTTGTTGCTATTGGCTGAAAAGGAAAGGATGGACAAGGAACTCACTATTGCTAACATGTAAGGTAAATTCAGACTCAATGTCTTGCATAATGTTGGACATTCTTTACATGAAGATGATCCTATCAATACTGCTAAGGCTTTTCATCTTATGTGTTCTGCATTCAGAATTCCAGTTAGTCACACTGACTCTTAACTCTTGATCTAATAAGGAGTTGGAAAGTTTACTCCTAACTTATAGCCCTTTTCAAATTCATGAAAAATTATATTTATATTATTATATTTTTCAATTCTTATATTTTATTTTTCATTTTATAACAATCTGATGTATTCTAAAAATATCGACCATTAAACCAACAAACCCTTCCATCTTAATTCTATTATTCTTTAGTTCAATAGTATTTACAAAGATATTGATACTAATTTTTAATAAGTTAATCAACTTTTAAAAAATTATTCTAAATAAGATATGATAGATATTATTTTGTTACCCGAAATGGCATTTACAGGTTACAGTTTCAAAGATAAAGATGACATTTGAGATTATTTAGAGGAATAGGGGAAGGGAAAAACATTTAGATTTTTAAGTGAATTAGCAATAGAATTTAATAGTTATGTTTTTGGAGGATATGGAGAAAAAGTAATATTATAAGATGATGAGAAATATTATAATTCGGGATACCTTATAAATAGAAAAGGAGAATTAATTGAGAACTACCGTAAAGTATTTTTATATGAAACAGATAAAACTTGGGCAGAAGAAGGAGAAGGATTCAAAACAGCTATAATAAAGAATTTAAAAGGAGAGTAAATAAAAGTGGGGCTAGGAATTTGCATGGACATAAATCCTTATGAATTTGAAGATTAATATAAATTCGAATTGGGGAATTACTTAGTAAAAGAGAATGCAGATGCATTACTGTTTCTATCTGCTTGGACAAATAACGATATATAAGATAATAGTAATAAAAGTATATATGATAGTCTAAACTATTGGATGTTTAGACTAACTCCATGGATAAAAACTGGCAGAAGGTTGATGTTTTTATGTGCAGATCGAGTCGGCACTGAAGGCAAAGTCACTTACAATGGCTGTTCATCAGTTATTCTGCTTAATCCTCATTAGGTACTTAATGTGTTGGATAAGTAATAACACAAAGCCATTCTAACTACTACTTGATCATAATATAATATATTATTATATTTATATAATTAAAATTACACTATATTCATAATATAGTAATAAATTATATTCCAGACAAGATTATACAGCCACCATCAATTTCACCCACTGACCTCTATAATCAAATAGATAGTTCTCTAATTTACACATTCTCTTTCTATCTACTATGTTCCCTCTATTTTGTCTTTAGAATCAGACAATCATGACATACTTCTAATTAATTTTCACAATAAATTCCATCCAAAATTCACTCACTCATTCTTCTTATCTCTATTTCACTTTCACTTCTTTGATAATGTCTCTAAAATTACTAATTTAACAAATTTCCTAATTAGAATTCTATAAGATTATCTAACCTATATAATTTAAACTCTACCTATATTATAATAATAAATTAGATATTTAATAAGATATACAATGGAAATGGACAACATATCTGTCGAATAAGTAACTTTAATTCATATTATTTAAGATCAATTTGATGAGTTTAAAGTAGTAGAATAAATCTTTAATAGTGCTAGTTGAATAATTAAAAAAACAAAGCCAAATATAAACAAAAAATAATGAAAAGTTAAGTCTAGAGAATTCGTTATTAGTGAAAAGAATGCAAGAATTAAGGTAAGGATGGAGTGAAGCTATTTTTAATTTAGAATAAACTTACCAAATGACAAAAAAATAAGGTGAAAATAGACTTTTTATGAAGTTCTAATAAATTTAGAAATTTATAATGCAGTTTACTGATTAATAAGTATGTTATGAAAAGGAAGATGATTTGAATAATATAGTTTAATAGAAGAAAAACTTTATGAAAGATATCTAGAATGTTTTTACAGAGACATTTATTGAGTTAAGACGATAATTAGAAGACAATAGCAATTATATTGAGCTAATAATGGGAAAAGAATAATTATAAGACCGTATGAAGGTTTTAATGGAATAGACTCGAAATACTGATAAGAAATATAGAGAAATGGAATTGAAATATAGTAGTATTAACAAGTAATTAATAGAGTTACAAAGGGATTATGATCAAGTTAACTCATAACTCAACTCTTAAACAAATTTAATCAATTAGCTTAATGAATAGATGTATCAGTTATAATCCAACAATCAACTTTACCAATTCAGGCTTTATAGGCAGCTTAGTTATAATTAAGAATCTGTTCAGGCTCTTATTAATGATGCTAATGTCATCACTTGTATCTGTCAAGGCCAGTACATTAATAAATCACTCTAATAATAATAATAATCGTCACAAATATCGCAATAATAACAATAATTATCTTAATAACATTAATAATCATCCTCACAATTAACTTAAAACTCATCTAACTTTAACCAAAATAATAATATTAATAATAACCAGAATATTTTTATTAATGATAAAAATATTGATAAATCTGACTAAATTTGCCTGTAAGATTAATACAAAGCCCTTTTAGTAGAATATGATTATAAAAATTAAGAGATCAGATAGTTATAATAACAATTGGATGGTTTCCAAAATAATTTAGAGTGTTTGTTCTATTAGTCTGCAATTTTCAACACTTTTTTAGAGTAGACTAGTAAGTTAAATGAAGAAAATACTAAGTATAAGTATTTAGTAAAAGAGTTGGATGTTCAGATTAAAAATATTGAAAACTAAAGGTAGAAGGAGCTTGATGAATTGGAAAGAATAACGAATATGAAATTGATAAAATTATAGAATGAAAATAAATAAATAAAATTATAATAAAATATAGTTTAAAATGATGGATTAGATATATATTCACATATTAAACCATTAATGGAAAGGTTAGAAAATAGTAATAAAAGTATTGAAAATATTAAAAAGGACAGAGATTAGTTATTTGAACAAAATAAAAGGTTCATTATAGAAATAAACCATTTAAAAGATATCAAGATTTAGCTGGAGGATTCTCTAAACTAGTATTAAATTTAACTAACGATTTATAAGGAACACAACTGCATTAATTACGATTAATTACAATATAAAGGGGGAAAGTACAAGGAAATTATCAATTAAATTAACAAAATTATTATAACCAATTATTAATAGTTAAAAATTCCTTTCGATGAATTAATACTCTATTTGAAAACTCGTGAATAAAAAATCGAATACCTGGAAAGTAAGAATAAGTAATTACAAAAAGAAGTGAAAAACCAACAAAAACAGCAAGAAGATTTAATCAACGAAATAGATTTAACCTCATAAAATTACTAAGAAATATTTAACAAGAATCGCAACTTAATCTAACAAATAAAAGATTAAGAAGAAACATTTGAGAAACTGGCTTAAGAGAAATTTAAAGAGAAGAGCCGTTTGGAACAAGAGAAAAACACTTTAATGGCAAAAGTAAGAGTGGATACAGAATTAATTCAGAATTTGAATAATCTTAATTTGGATCTTGAAATGCAGATATCTTAATATCAAACTAATGCTAAGATACAGACTGATCTAATTAATAAGTATTAGAGTTAAATTGATGAATTATAGTTAAAGTCGGTATAATTAAGTTAAATTAATCTTGATCTTGTTCTTGTTAAAGATTAATTGAAGGCTTAGAATGAGAAGTAGTTAAAATAAATTGATGAGATTACTAGTCATAATCATGATCTTAATCTTAAGTTGAGAGTATTTATATTTATTTATTATTAATTAATAAAGGAAACGTAGAACTTTATTGAAAGGAAAATACTTCTCAAAAAGTCATAGTCTGTAAATAATCATGATGATAATCTCATATTATAATCTCTAGAGTATCAGTAGTTGAAGGTAATTAACACATCATAAATACATAAATATATATTATAGATACATTCATAGATATATTCAATATAAATATAACATATTATTATTTAAATAAATTAATATAACATAACAAAACATTATGATTTATATAATAAAATAAAATGGTAGTAAAAAATAATATGCAGTGTATGTCAAAGAAATTAAAAAAAAGTGATACTTCAGAAATGTTCACATATGTTTTGCAAAGAATGCATGGACAAAACAGTAGCAGTTCGCAACAGAGCATGCCCAATCTGCAAGAACAAATTCGGATAGGAAGATATAAAAGAAATCTACTTCAGTTGAAAATATATAAATAAATATAAAATATCAGTTAATTTTGACAAAAAATAAATAGTATTACTTAATTTTAATAAATAGGAATAATAATGATTTAATATATAAGAATAATAATAAAAGATCACTTAATATTTAATAAAGCAATAGTGAAAATAAGAGTGGAGTGAGGAGGAATATCTGGCATTGCTCCTCTTGCTCCGTAAGCCAGATGAGATGGAATAGTGGCTTTAACTTTCTGTCCTTTTGACATTTTGAGCACCACTTCATCCCAACCTTTGATAACTTCCCCTACTCCTACTCTGAACTCAAATTTATTAGATGAATCAAACTTAATCCCATCAGTTAGTCGTCCTTCGTAAGATACTACAACTCGATCTCCTCTTTTAGGGAAGTCTATTTTGTTTCCTGCTGTTAGTTCTTATACTTCCAGATTACCTTTTACTATGCCTTTTGTTGTTTTGTTCTTCTTTTTAATTGTTTTGCTTATTCTTTTTAACTTTTTCTATCTATCTTTACCCTTCATTATATCGATAATTATATTAGATTTGTATTAATTATACGTCTATTTTTATATTATAATTATATTTATAATTTATTAATAATATTTTTATATTATAATCAATGAATAGGATATATTATTTTGCCTGCTTTGTTGAGGACCCTAGTAAAAAAACTAGGAGGAATGATTCCATCTATTCCTGAAGAAAGCAAGACATTATTAGTGCTTATATAAATAGGCACATTTTGATCCAACATCAATTACAAATCTAGATAAATATAAACTTCACAATCTCTTCTCATACCACTTGTTACACCTTCTCCAATACCAATACTCATGTGCACATGATTCCTCTTCATTTTGTTTAATCCTTATTTTATTATTATCTCAATACAATTAAAGTATGTCCCATGAATTCCTTCAAATATATATTCTGTTCCTTATTTACCTATCTTCTTGTTATTATCTTATATTATTTAGTTCAGTTAATCCAAACTATTTACCCTCTTCATACTTTATTCATCATCTATTTATTTTATACTGTGCCCTTAAGATGCTCTTATTAAGTATTCTTTATTTTATTCACTCCATTCTAATTCAAATCTTTATTTTTCACAATTTTTTACTATTATCTTTATTTTATCTATATTTGGATTAAACTTTTACAGTTATTAACTGTTTATTAAATCTTAAACCTTTATTTGACCCTTTTTATTCATTTGAAATCCACTTTAAATGCCTGTATGTCTTAATATTTTTATCATTAAACGACCAAGTTAATCTAAGTTTTTATCTTTCTTTTCAATAATTTTTTCTTTACTCTCCATTATCTTATAAATATTACGATTAAGTTAATATGTATATTTTAAATTAATTCTTTTATAAAAATATTAATTTATTGCGATTACAATAAATAATATTTTTAAAATGATCAATAAAATTAAATATATAAAAAATAATAATAATAATTATAAAAATAATAAATTAATATTAAAAATATAATTATGGAGTCATTAGAATAAATAATATAAGATTTAGATTTGATAAATAAATAAAATGAACAAATAAAATTAAATATTGAAAAAAGTTTAAATTAAAGTTACTTATTAAGAATACCTAAAACATTTTTGCTAATGAATATTTGTTAATATTTAGATTCAGATGATATTAATAGGCTAGCATGTACTTCAACAATATTATATAATTTAATTTTCAGTCCTATCGGTTTGAAAATATTGTTAAAATCTCATCAAATATCTTATAAAATAATAGTAAATCAATAGTTCAATATTAAATCTAATTAAGTAATTGAATAGTTAATGGAAAATAACCAAAAAATTAATTCTGGACAAACTGAAGAAGACATTCTTGCTTATATAGAAACACTGAAAAAAAAATAAGAGTTTTTTTAAATCAGATTCAAAGAAGATTAAAATAGAATAGAAAGTTTACAAAAGTAAATTGATAATGTATAAGATAAATTAACATCAGAAAGATAAACAAATGCTTAAAATTTTATTAGATTACAAAAAATGGAATAATAGTTTGAAAAAATGCTATTGGAAAATAAAGACCATAGAGATAATTTCAAAGAAATAAACACTAAATATCAAACAATTGTATAAATAAATAATAATTAATTATAGATTTAAAAGTATATGAAAGACATGGATGATTTAAAGGAGTAGAATTTTTAAATAGAAAACCAGAAAAAAGTATTAGCAGTAGAAGTGAAAAGGTAAAGAGTAGAAATTGATAAGTTAAGCAAACAAAATGATAACTACAAACAATCTTTAGGCAGCCTAAAATAAGTATTTGATAGAAGCTAAATATTAGATAAAATCAAGAATATTGTACAAAAATAATCCTGAATAAATTTATTATAATATTATAAATCATTAAGAATTTTCTGTAAAAATATGTAAAAATTGTAAGTTTTTGTTTAATTTATCAATTATAATTAAGTTTTAATTTTAAATTAAGCATTGATTATTAACAAAATCTTCAAACTAAAATTCACGATCTGAAATTATAAATTATTTTTGATCAATTACTTTTCCTAGATTACTTGAATTTAGACTCAACTCAAAAACATTGAGAAACTAATTTTGAGTTACAGAAATTAAGAAGACTTTTTTGAATTTATTAATAACAATGTCTTTATAATTATTCTAATCAGAAGCAATCAAATGTAAAGAAACAACTTTATTGAGATGCTAATTAAACTGATTGTGATTAAAATTGAGAATATTTCCAAAAGGGTTAGTATTTTTATTAATTTCTTTATTTTATTCAATCGAATGAATATTAGTCCACTTATTATCATAATGATTATAGATAGATAATCCTCCGATTAAATCTCCACAAAATACAAAATCATGTAAAGTAGTAATAGTGACAACTTTATTAATAGAATGAGTAACTGTCAATAACTCAACACTATTGACTTTTATGTATTGATTGGATTAAACATTATAGACATTCTGACCATTTATATCTACGAAATTGAGTTTGAAGATTGATAGAGCCTTGCTGAAATCCGAGACCACAACTCTGTCAAAAGAAAGGGTCTTAATTTGATAAATGGATCCATTTAAAGGAAATATTGTTTTCTGCTTTTCTTCTTATAAATCCCATAGCATTAGTAGTCGGTCAATGCCTCCCGTAATAATTGATTATTGGTCTTATAGTGTGCAGATACAGGATATTGGGCTCTCATGGCCTTTGAATATTAAGTTATTACTTTCATTGTTGAGGTCCCATACTATTATCATACCATCTTTACCGCCCGACATTAGTTTAAAATTATAATCATATTTTTCTTGTGTTTCATTATTTTTTTGTTGCATTTATTGCTGATTTTATTAATTTTAATATTCTTTTTATTCATTTTAATGGCCTTTTTATTGCTTTTAATTTAGCTTTGCCTTTACTTTGCCCAGACATTGGATTTAGTCTTTATGGCCGTAAAAATTACGTTTGCAGATGAATTTATGATTAATTGGGTCGAATTAGTACAATTAGACTATTCCTGTTGTTGTTCCTACTGCTAAATATTGATCTAATTCTATAATGCAACTCACTTGTACGTTATTTAGTTAGATGCTAAGGTTTTTGTTACTTTGGATTAGCACTCCTTTGTTCTTTATTTCCATATGCATTATTTCATGTTCATTTATATCGTTTAACTTTGTATTCATTAATAATTATTATTCCAATATTTCTTCGGTTTGGAAAAAAAACTTTGATTTCTCATTAAGTTAATCGTTTATTTCATTAAATTCAATATCATTTAATAATTTTTCTAATTAACTCAGGTCTTCTTTATATTGAGGCATGAGTTCTATTATTTGTTATAATCTTTATATTATTTTGTGATTAATTTTACTTTAATTTTTTTTAATTTCTTAATCATTTTCTTACTTTATATAATAAAAAATAATTTACATTTATACTCTCATTTTTTTAAGATAAATTATCTAATATTTAAATAACATTTTACTAATATTAATCAAACTTATTAAATAATTAGTTTTAAAACTTATCTAGTTTATTGTAAATTATTTCTTTGATATAAGAAATTTCTTTTGTAATTTTTTATTTTTGTTAAACATTATTAGAAATTAATTTCTACTAGATATTTTTAATGTTACTGATGAGCATATTTTTATAATTATTTATATTTTATTCTAATTAAGTAAAATTAGTAGATTATTCTAATAACTTTACTCCATGATTTCTATTGAAAGCACCTTAAAAAATTGATTATCTATTAATCAAAGGTTTTTCATAATTACTTTCAGTAACAGTTTATTATTTAGAAATATTTTTTAGTTAATATGTTTATTAACTTAAAAATAGATTTTCATTTTTAATTTTGTTAACAGGACTAAATTAGCTAAATCTTATTTATTAACAATCTAGATTTATTTCAGATTCTAAATTATTCAAAAAAAACTTATTTAACTTTTCTTACTATATTTATTCTTCATTCATATTATTTTTTTAAGTAGAAGATGAAGCTAAATTCAATTAATTATCCTAGTTGGAATATTTTAGAATCAAAAAATTTTATTGCTAATTTTAGCTATTGTTACTTTTTTATGAAATTTAATTTATCTAATTAATTTATTAATTGTAATTTTTAATTTAATATGGAGAAGTATAAACTTCATTTATCTTAGGAATTGTTTCATCCTTTTTATCAAAAAATTAATTATTTTATACATTATTTAATGATAATCTTATATTATTTGAGTTTAAATTTTATTTTTATTAATATTATTACTACTAAATAAATTATTATTATTATAATTACTGTTATTATTATTATAATTATAAATATTATTATTAATATTATTGATTTTGATTATTTTCATTTTATTATTGCTCAAATAATTATTAATTTGATAATTATTATTAAACTTTATCATTTTATTCTTTAAAATAAAACTATTAAAAATAATTCTTACTATTTTATGGAGATCCAATTTATTACTAATTTTACTATTAAATTTAAATTAAGTTTCCTTAATTTTAATGTGAATTCGAATTTTGATTGTTTTATATAATCAAGCTTTTATTATATAAGCCTAAAATAAAATAATATAAATACTTTAAACTTATGTTGTTTAATTTTATTTTTATGATAATATACTTGAATTATATTAAATTGTATTAGTATCAAATATTTAAGCTCTTTATTATTTATTCTTTTTTTCAAATACATTGAAAAAAAACTGCTAACAATTATTAACTTAATTTTAAGCACTTTAGTTGAATTAATAATTTTTATTTGAATTATTATTTAATGGCAAATTTTATTTCATTATTATCTTTATTTGAGCTAAATAAAATAATTAAAATTATTTATTAATATCAAATTGATATATATTTAAAACTTTTAAATTGATTTTATTATTCAATATAATTTATTTATATTTTATAAAATAATGAAGCAAATTTATTATTATAAAATATTATTTTTTATTCTAATATTAAATTTTTTTTAAAAAACAAATAATAATAAATCTTAGTCTAAATCCAAATAAAAGAATTAATTAAATTCTAAAAATAAAAATAAATAAAAAATTTAAATACAAAATAAAATTCAAATATAAATAAGATAAAAAAATAAACTAAAATAATAATTTAAATTATATTTGTAAAATCAATTAAAAAATAAAAACAAATAATAAGTATTAATTAATAGTAGAATGAAACAAAAAAATAAAATTAAAAATTAAGTTAATAATAAATAATAATTATAATAATAAAATAAAAATAAATTACAGAATAAAAATAAAAAATTAAAAATAAAATGGGACAAATAAGATGAATAATAAAATTAAAAAGAGATAAAAATAATAAAAGAAGGATGGTTAAAAATTTCGACTTTGAATTTTAATAATGAAAACAGATATCCTCTTGCTAAAATAAAAAACGAATATAAAATGATATAAATAAAAAATGATTAAATTGAAATACAAGAATAAAATAATTAATAAAGGCACATCATTTCTAAATATTTTAGATAAAATGATAAATTTGGTTTAGTTATTGAAATACCTAATTAAGAGAGTTTTTACTTTAGACTGAATAAAGATAACATATATTATACTAATGACAAATCAGATTTGTTAGTTTTAGGAGCTATAGCAATTAATAATATATAAGAATTAAAAAATGATTAAGAATAGTAAAATTTCTGTTTAAAAATATAAGATTCAGAATTTGATGAATGGGATATCTGCGGAGAATCATAAGAAGAAATAAAAGAGTGGAGATGTGAAATAATGAAATTATAAGGCAAAAAGTGTGAATTAAAGTAAGAAGCTCAATAATAGCTTCAGAAAATAATATTGACTTAACCAATAATAATAAATTATGTAGCTGCACCATATTGTAATGAAAATTGGAATTACAATAACCATGGGAATGATTGGCAATGCATTTGCTCAGAAGGGAAGGAACAAAGCCCAATTAATATAGAAACTACTTGCATTAGTAATCCGAAACATAATTTAAATTAGAGTGCTCAGTTTGATTGGCACAATATAGAAAGCAAGTTTTGGGAATTGAAGTATGAAGATAGCATGATAAAGTTAAAATGCAAGTCAAAAGAATTCCCATAAGAATGTTCATCATACTATTTGGGAACAATAATAGATCTGGATGATACAATTTATTAAGGTAAAGAAGTATATTTCCATAGTCCAGCTGAACATACTTTAAATGGCAAAGAGTTTCCAATGGAAATTCAGGTACTATTCCAATCCAAATAGCAAGACAATCTCATTCTATCTTGGCTTATTGAGAATGAGCCCGGAGCTCATAATGCTTTTTTGGATTCTTTTGATTTACCCCACTTGCCAAACTAGCAAGATCCTTAGAAAGATTTAAAAGATATTACAAATGGAGACTTATTGAACTTGAAACATATGTTTGAATCAAATTATATTAAGGAATTTAACGGATATTTTGATTACTTTTATTATAATGGGAGTTTGACATTTCCGGGGGATAGTAATCCAGATTGTGATGAAAGAGTGAAGTGGGTGGTAGTGACTGAGCCAGTTAAATAAGGCAAGACTGTAATTGAGATGTTTAAGAGTGCGATCAATATGGGGTAAAGGGAAGAGTTGAGGAATAATAGAAGAGTTTAGAGGATTTATGATAGGCAGATTATGTTTTTTAGGATTGATTAGGCTAGTTGTGCATATAAGCCTAATATTAAGTAAGATCCTTATTAAGATACTTATGAGAAATTATAGACCAAACAAATAGAATATTATTTGATCGATGGGCTTACTGTTTCCGGTTTAAAGGATTCAAAACTTGTTGATGAATCTGAGCAAGCTCTGTTGAAGCCATTTTATGAAAAGCTTAAAAGAAAAGGATATATTAACAGGAGATGAATTTATTTTATATTTTTATTTTATTATTCTTTAATATTATTTAATATAATTTAATATTCATAATTTTTAATAAAAATTATAGACTTATAATGAGTAGACATGAATCTTAAAAACCTCAACTGTAAAATTAATCCAAGTTTACCACTTTTTAATATTATACTACATAATTGTCTTGTTTCTAAATAATATCTCCCTTCATGCTGAAAATGATTAGACTAGTTTGTTTTATTTATTTATTAATATTGACTGCTATCATATTTTCTAGATCTTCTCCAGAATATAAGGTATACAAAGAGTTTGGAATTTACAGTATGTGGACAATCATATTGTAAAATTATAATTAATAATAAATATATTATTATATTTTTTTTATTAAATTATTATTCAAGGTCACTATTTTACTTTTTAATTGTTTTAATAGAAACATAATTTTTAAAAGATAAAATACAATTAATCAATAAAATAATTTCAATTTTATTCTAATCTATTATTTCGAGTTAATTTGGATTCTCTTTATTTTACTTGACTTATTAATTTTATAATGATGTTTAGTAAAATATTAATAATGAATCTTTTATCAGTTAAATATTTTTAATTAACATAAGTTTATTTTTGGTGTTATGGACTGATAATATTATTAATCTAATTTAATTCTAATTAAAACATATATTTTTTATATTTATATTACCAGCAATTTATTTGATATATGCAAGCATTTATAACTCTTAATAATAAAATGCAATATTTGAATAATTTTAAGGGGATAAATATATGTTAATATGTAGTATTATTGTTTGGTTTATATTAATATTATTGCATCATTAATTCTCATGCTGGATATATGAAGAAATTAAATCTAATTGTAATGTTTTTCTTAAGTTAAAAAATTAAAAGT
>Ga0315908_10001226_pt1 | contig 19519 bp, 23 predicted proteins | sample LakEriMetagenome_12_FD_203520 | JGI IMG/M metagenome (GOLD analysis project Ga0315908, IMG submission 203520) | Freshwater fungal communities from buoy surface, Lake Erie, Ohio, United States - Buoy 4 MA124 | ecosystem: Environmental > Aquatic > Freshwater > Lake > Lake biofilm | place: USA... | reverse complement strand
CAGGGGGGTTGATTGAGATCGAAACCTCTCCTTGGTTAGCAAAGGTCTTCGCAATTTCTTGAAGTGTCTTGGCTGGGATAAGAGCACTCGCCTCACTAGCGCTCGACTTCCATGCGATGTCTTGAACCGCGACGCGGTATCGGTCAGTTGCAACAAGCGAAATACTGTCTTTGGTTGTCTCTAGTAGCACTGTTGTTAGGACGGGTGTCACGTCTTCGCGCGAGGCCGCAACGGCAATTTGTGAAATCGCTGCGGAGAAGGCGTCCCCGGAGACAGACCCGGTTGTTGCTGGGATTTCGGGTATCGATGGGTATTCATCGATTGGCATAGTCAGCAGGGAAAATTTTGCCGAGCCGCAATTGACTTGAACTTTTGAACCATCTGTTAAAAAGTCAACAGCTGCATTTGGAAGCTTGCTTACAATTTCAGCCATTAGACGACCTGAAACCAATACGCGGCCGGATTCTTCTACTTTTGCCGCTATTTCAACTTGAGCTGAGGTGTCATAATCAAAAACTGAGAGCCTGAGAGCGTTGGAGTCTGCTTCGATCAAAATTCCGCTAAGAATGGGAAGCGTGGTTCTTTGAGGCAGCAATCTCACAGCAAATGAGACCGCTTCATTTAGAACGTCTTTATTGACCTGAAATTTCAATTTTGACCTGTCTGTTTGGGTTTCAATCTTGGCATAACTTAAGATCTGTTTTTACCTAAGAGACGCCTAAAGAGTTATAGCCCCCTATAGAGCTATTTAAGTAACAACAACAGTAACCTGTGTGGAAACTGTTGATAACTAGATGCTTAGCAACACCCGCCCTGAAACTACAACGATGGAAGTTGTTTACACAGCTGTGGATAACTTTGTGCATAACCACGGGGGTTGTGAGTGGAATAGGGCTTGTGGACCAGTTGGCAACTTAGATTCCACAGAAAACAGCGGTTATCCACAACCTATCCACGTGATTTTTGCTTAACGCGGTTCAGGATCTCGGTGACTTGGTTATAAAGGCTTCTGCGCTCTTTCATCAGGTCGGTGACCTTCTTGTTGGCATACATAACCGTGGTGTGGTCCCGGTTTCCAAATAGCTGACCGATTTTTGGAAGGGATAAGTTTGTTTGCTCTCGAATTAGATACATGGCAATCTGCCTAGCCTGGGCAACGGCCTGCTGCCTAGACGACCCAAACAAGTCATCTGCGCTGATGGAGTAGTACTTCGAGACCTCGCCAATTATGTCGTTAGGAACAATGATGGTCTCGTCGCCAAGCGGGACTATGTCCTTTAGGACAGCAGTTACCAGGTTCATATCCACCGGGGTTCGGTTTAGGGCCGCGAAGGCTGTTACTCGAATCAGGGTTCCTTCGAGCTCGCGGATATTTGATGCCACTCGGGCTGCCATATATTCGAGGATCTCGTCCGGGACTTTGATTTTCTCGTTCTCAGCTTTTTTCCTCAAGATCGCGATTCGGGTTTCAAGCTCCGGAGCTTGGATGTCTGTGATCAGACCCCACTCAAAGCGGGAAAGCATGCGCTCTTCGAAGCCGGTTAGCTCCTTGGGCGGCAAATCAGACGTAATAACGACCTGCTTGTTGTGATCGTGAAGAGTGTTGAACGTGTGAAAGAAAGCTTCTTGGGTTTGGTCTTTACCCTGCAGGAACTGGATGTCGTCAATTAGCAGGACGTCGATATCCCGATACTCGGCCTGGAAGAACGAGGTTCGGTTGTTCTGAATTGCATTAATAAAGTCGTTGGTGAATTCTTCTGAGGAGACGTAGCGAACTTTAATCTTGGGGTAAAGGTTCAGGGCATAGTGGCCAATAGCATGCAAAAGGTGGGTTTTGCCAAGTCCCGAACCACCATAAATAAACAGCGGGTTATATGCCTTTGCCGGAGTTTCGGAAACAGCGAAGGCCGCAGCGTGGGCAAAGCGGTTGGACCCCCCGGTGACGAAGTTGTCAAAGTTGTACTTGGGGTTCAATCGGGTATCAAACAACACCCCAACCGCACCTGTTTTCCGAGGGTATTCTTCGCCTTGCAGGGAAGGGGCAGATCCGATTGGATAGACGTTTTCTGGGGTCTCGGACATCAAAGCATCGGCCTCGATGTCGGGGTTTACCACCACAGCAAAATTTGTGGGACCGCCCACGAGTGCGTTTTCTTGCAACACCTCGAGGATGTCGCCGCGAACCCGCTGCTCCAACATTCCTCTAGTTAGGTCGTTTGGAACCTCAAGATATAAAGTGTCCGCTAGGACACCCTTTGGTTCAACCAGGGTCAAAAAACCCATCAACTGTGGACTTAGGGTTCCCTTTTCGGCAAGACGGTCGATGACGGCAACCCACTGCTGGGTGATCTCATCGAGCTCGCTCACGGATTTTCCTCTGGGGTAAAAAATTAGTTTTCCACAACCTCCCCCCAAGTTTATAAGCTGTGGAAAAGTCGGAACCCTCAACCGTAATTCAACTGATTTATTCGGATTAAAGCAAATTAAGTTGTGGACAAATATCTAAAAGCCCCCACATCAAATTACATTCTTTTCGACTTGACCAAACACCCCCAAAGGCCCTAGATTTATGTAGTTGAGCAGAGGTTGGAATCAACTGCCCATTAAATAAAAGGCCAATAGCCGACTGACCCGATTCCTCAATGATTTTCGGAGTGTAAACACATGAGCAAGCGCACTTTCCAGCCGAACAACCGTCGTCGTTCAAAGACTCACGGCTTCCGCCTTCGCATGGCAACTCGCGCCGGTCGCGCAATTTTGGCCGCCCGTCGCCGCAAGGGCCGCAAAGAACTTTCGGCCTAAACGCTCCCCATGCTCACTAGAGCAAACCGACTGGTTCGAGGGGATGATTTCCGGAAAGTAATGCGACAGGGAAAAAAACTCTCAACTAAACATCTGGTCGGTTACCAGCTACTCGAAACCGAAAACCCCACCAGGTTTGGATTCGTAGTATCGAAAGCTTGCGGCGGAGCCGTCAAGCGAAATCAACTAAAAAGAAGGCTTCGAAGCATAGCTCGGGACAAGATAAACCAGTTTCCAGCCGGTTCCCAGTTGGTGCTAAGACCCCTTCCAGGAAGCTCAGAACTTGAGTTTTCGGCCCTGGCCTCCGATTTCGATCGAGCCCTAGGGCTCAAATGAAGACTTTGTGGACGATGTGGCTGGCTCCAAGGAACCTAGTCATTTTGTTTCTAAAGGGATATAGAAAGCTAATATCCCCGCTGTATGGGGATGTGTGCCGGTATTATCCGAGTTGCTCGGCTTATGGCCTAGGCCAGATTCAGCAGCGAGGGGTGATCGCGGGAAGCGTTTGGACAATTCTAAGAATTGTCCGCTGCAACCCCTGGTCCAAGGGCGGAATTGATCCCGTGAAGGACTCCGGCCAAAGATTCGTAGTTTTGGAAAATGGCTTTGTTTCAACAAAGCCCTAGGAAAGGTAAGAAATGGACCTACTGTTCCCAGTCAAGTGGGTAATTGAGCTAATTTTGGTTGGCTTTCACTCCCTATTTGGATTTTTTGGACTCTCCCCGGACTCCGGTCTCAGCTGGGTGCTATCAGTCGTTGGCCTAGTACTAGTTGTTCGCTCAGCCCTGATCCCGCTGTTCGTGAAGCAAATTAAGTCCCAGCGAAACATGATGCTGGTTCAGCCAGAGCTACAAAAGCTTCAGAAGAAATACAAGGGCAAGAACGACCGTGAATCCAGGGAGAAATTTGCCAAAGAGCAAATGGATCTTTACAAGAAAACTGGATCTAACCCACTGTCATCGTGCCTACCGATTTTGGTCCAGATTCCTATTTTTATGGGGCTTTTCTTCACACTGAATGACGCCCAGGCCAGAAAATCTGGTGTGGGTCCAATGAGCTCTGAGCTGGCCATCCAGTTTTCTGAGGCAAGTTTGTTTGGAGCGAGGCTGTCAGAAACCTTCTTGACCGCAACCACCATTCAGGTTCAGATCATGGCCGGGGTCATGGTGGTTTTGATGTCTGCTTCGCAGTTCATCACCCAGAAACAGATCATCGCCAAGAACCAAAACCCGGCTGTTCAGAACAGCCAATACATGCAGACCCAGAAGATCTTGCTTTACATCTTCCCCCTACTATTTGTGATTTCCGGAGTCACCTTTCCGGTCGCTGTTATCACCTATTGGCTAACTTCGAACTTCTGGACCATGGGCCAGCAGTTCATTGTTATCCGCAACATGCCAACCGATGGCTCCCCTGCCTACCAGGCTCGCATTGACCGCTTGGCCAAAAAAGGCAAGCTCCCGAAGGAGCTCCAGGAAAAACTAGATGCAGAAGCAGCTGCCAAGGCAGCTGCCGAAGCGGAAGAAAAGACTCAGCGCGAGCAGCCCAAGGGCAAAAACCGCGCTAAAAAAGACAACAAGAAAAAGAAGAAGTAGGTAGCCACAGATGGCCGAATTAGATGAGAGCAAAGACCGCACCGTTAAGCAGCTAGAAGAAGAGGGCGATGTCGCCGCTGATTACCTAGAAGAACTACTTGACATAACTGATTTAGACGGCGATATTGATATCGACGTCCGCGAGGGACGCGCTTACTTGGCCGTAGCCGCAGGGGCCGATTCCAACCTAGATCTAATCTCCCACCCGGACACCGTTGAAGCCCTTCAGGAGCTAACTCGTCTGGCCGTGCAGGTCAAAACCTCAAGCTACTCCAGGCTGATTCTGGATGTTGGAGGCTCCCGTCAGGCCAAGATCGATCAGCTCACCAAAGCGGTATCCAAGTTTATTGACAAGGTCAAGGACAGCGGCGAGCCTTATCACCTCAAGCCAATGAGCTCCTACGAGCGCAAGCTTGCCCACGATCTGATCGGCGAAGCCGGCCTGCACTCAGAATCTGAGGGCGAAGGCCGCGACCGCCACATCGTCATCTCAAAACCTGAATAGTTTCACGTGAAACATTTCGAGTCCGAACCCGAAGCCGCCGAGGCAATCTTTGGCCCCCAGATTAAACTTGCCAGAAGCTATGTCCAAAAGCTGGCCCAGGATAGCGACCAGCTGGGTTTACTGGGCCCAAGAGAATTAGACAAGATCTGGTCCAGGCACATCTTGAATTCAGCGGTAGTTGCCGAATTGGTTAAGCCAGGGGAGCTAGTCGCCGATGTGGGTTCCGGAGCAGGGCTTCCGGGCATCCCAATGGCAATCATTGCTCCAGCCACCGATTTTGTCCTAATTGAGCCGATGGACAGAAGGGCCAGTTGGCTGCAAGAGGTAGTTGATGAGCTTGAGCTACAAAACGTTGAGGTGGTTCGGGCCCGGGCTGAGGAGTTCGAGGGCGGGCAGTTTGAAGTGGTTACGGCAAGGGCCCTGGCAGCCTTGGATAAATTGCTTCGCCTTTGTGTTCCTTTATTGAAGCCAGGGGGCAGGGTTATTGCCCTGAAAGGGTCCAAAGCCCCCGAGGAGATTCTGGAGGCGCAGAAGCTAAAAGACAAGTTAAAGATTCAGAGTTTCGAGATCGTGGTTTGTGGGGAAAAGTTTTTGGCTGAGCCCACATCGGTTGTTGAAACTAGACTAGATTCTTCACAGGAGAAATAGATGTCAGAGCATCCAGCAGAATCAACTTCGGTTACCAAGCCAAGCGTTGTTTCCGGCCTAGGCTACCCAAACAACCGCGAAGAAAGTTCTCCACAACCAACCGGTTGGCTTGTGGATAACTCCGACATTAAGGTGGTTTCACGTGAAACATCCTGATGACTTAGCTGGAGATTTAGCCGATTTCACTGATACACCACTTGCTCGTGAACTTGTGGAAAACTCCCGCCGTTTGGTCAATGTCGGTGCACAGACAGTGGCGAAACCTTTGGCTACCCGAGTAATTACCATTTCCAACCAAAAAGGTGGCGTAGGTAAGACCACCACGGCCGTTAACTTGGCTGCAGCCTTGGCCTCAAAAGGACTACAAGTTCTTGTGATTGACCTGGATCCTCAAGGCAACGCATCAACCGCTTTGGGTATCGATCACCACGCAGATATCAAGAGCATCTACGAAGTTTTAATTGACGATGTCCCAATGGAGCAAGTAGTTCAGATTTCACCTGAGCGCCCAGGGCTAACTTGTGTTCCAGCAACCATTCACTTGGCAGGTGCTGAGATCGAACTTGTTTCTCTAGTGGCTCGTGAGCAAAGACTTCACACCGCAATCGAAACATATCTTCAAACCACAATATCTCCGCCGGACTATGTCTTGATTGACTGCCCACCGAGTCTGGGGCTATTGACTGTGAATGCATTTGTTGCGGCCAAAGAAGTTTTGATCCCGATCCAGTGCGAGTACTACGCACTCGAAGGTCTTTCACAACTCGCCCGTTCAATTGAAATGATTAGAAAGCACCTGAACCCAGAACTTGAACTATCAACAATTTTGTTGACGATGTATGACTCACGCACCAAACTTGCATCCCAAGTCGCTGATGAAGTAAAGCTGCATTTTCCAACGCAAGTTTTATCAACCATCATTCCAAGATCGGTTCGCGTATCCGAAGCACCAAGCTACGGTAAGTCCGTAATTTCTTACGATCACTCATCGCCCGGTGCAATCGCATACATGGAAGCAGCAATCGAATTAGCAAACAAAGGAGTAAAACGTGGCTGAGAAAAAAGGCGGACTTGGTCGGGGCATCGGTTCACTAATACCAATTTCTGAAAAAAATAGTGAACGACCAGTCGATATCTTCTTTCCTGCCGGTGGAACCAAAGGCCCAGCCCTTGCAACGGTTCCAGGCGCACGCTTTGGGCACCTCGACATTAAAGCCATCGTACCGAATGCGAAACAACCACGAACCGTATTTGAAGCGGAAGCGTTTGCAGAACTCGTTCACTCAATTCGTGAGCTCGGAGTTTTGCAACCGATTGTTGTTCGCGAAAAATCTGAAGGCTCATATGAATTGATCATGGGTGAGCGCAGATTGCGCGCATCCAAAGAGGCAGGCCTTACAAAGATTCCTGCAGTAATTCGTGAAACAGAAGATCAGAATATGTTGCGCGATGCGCTTCTAGAAAACTTGCACAGAAGCGACCTAAACCCACTTGAAGAAGCAAGCGCTTATGCGCAGCTGCTGGAAGATTTTGGAATTACCCAAGAGCAGCTTGCTGAGCGAATTGGAAGATCTCGTCCGCAAATCACAAACACACTTCGACTTCTGAAACTTCCTGCCAGCGTACAGCGTCAAGTTGCCGCCGGAGTTTTATCAGCCGGCCACGCCCGCGCAATTTTGGGTGCAGCGGATGCATCGCGCATGGAGTATTTTGCAACCAAAACCATCAACGAAAGCTTGTCGGTTCGCTCCCTCGAAGAACTTGTTGGCTTTGATAAGCCAGAGGCAAAAAAGCCAAAGATCAAACAGGGCACCAAACAGGATCTTCTGAAAGAGATTGCCGATGGTTTGGGTGATCAGTTAGACACCAAAGTCAAGATTGTTTTGGGCCTTAAAAAAGGCCAGCTAATGATTGATTTTGCAACAATGGCAGATCTAAACCGCATCTTGGACGCAATCGGCTACAAGAAAAAGAACTAGCCGCGACCTCGAAGCGCAACTTCCGCGAGCGAGTAATAAACATCACCTAGGGTCGAGCCTTCCGCAAGGATGGCCTGCGGCAATAGAGAAGTTTCTGTTAGTCCCGGCAAAACATTTGCCTCCAAAAACCAGGGGATGCCTTTGGCGTCAACGATCATATCTACTCGGCATAAGTGCCTAAGACCCAAGGCCTGGTGAGCGACGACAGCCATCTTGGCCGCCTCAGCAGCAACGGTATTAGGGAGTCTAGCCGGAACAAAAAAGTCGGTCTCGCCGGCGATGTATCGCTCCTCGAATCCGAAGTGTCCGGAGCGAGGTTTGATCTCAACAGCTGGCAGGGCAACAGGCCCCGCCCCTAGATCGATTACCCCAACTGCCAATTCGGTGCCCTCAACAAAATTTTCGATGATTGCCACATCGCAATAAACATAGGCATCGATCATGGCCTGGTTCAACTGCTCCTGCTTTTTTACAATCGTGACACCTTGAGCAGATCCCGAGCGGGCTGGCTTTACAACAACCGGCAGGGACATGGATTTGGCAACAAGTTTTAGAACGGAATCGGCGTCAAGTTCCCTGAATGTTTCACGTGGCAGGGTAATTGAACTCGGGGTTTGGATACCGTTTTGGGCAACCAGAATCTTGGCAATTGATTTATCCCAGGCCAACTTTGCTCCTGTTGCTGTTGCCCCAACAAATGGGATTCCGGTCAAAGAAAGGATGTCCCTCAAGGCACCGTCTTCGCCGCTGGCGCCGTGCAGCACCGGCCAAATGACATCGGGCTTGTCCACCTTCAGGTTCTCTAGAAGTTCGTGATCTGGTTCGCACATAATCACTTCCGCGCCTTTTTCAATCAGAGCATCGGCAACCCGGCGGCCGGACTTTAAGGAGATGTCGCGCTCGTGGGATATTCCTCCAGCCAAAACAACAATCTTTAGCTTGCCGGCCAGTTTCGTATTTGGAGTCATGGCTTAGCCTTTCCCGAAGGTTTGTTGAAGATCAAGCTGCAAGTTGATCACGTTGCTTAGCCGCTTAAGCCCCAAATCTATGCGCTCAGGTGTTGGGTAGGAATAGCAGATCCGAAGTTTGTTCTTGCCTTGGCCATCGCCATAGAACGCAGTTCCTGGCGTATAAGCGACAAGCTCCTTGACCGCAAGCGGAAGCATTGCCTTGGAATCCATGCCCTCGGGCAAATCAACCCAAAGGTAAAAACCACCATCGGGTTTGGTTGTTTTGAGCGAAGGAAGGTATTCCTTCATGGCTTTTAGGGCTGCGTCTTTGCGCTGTTGGTATACGCCTCTGAAAGTGTCAACTTGTTTTTGCCAATCGGCAGTCGCCAGGTACTCAGAGATCAACATCTGAGAAAAAGCACTCGGACACAAAATCGCAGATTCTTGAGCCAGTACTAGTTTTTCTCTGATTGGGGGAGGAGCTAGAACATAACCCACGCGGAAACCCGGAACCAGGATCTTGGAAAAAGACCCAAGGTAGATGACGTTGTCATCTATCGAGCGGAGCGCCTTTGGCGGCTTTTTATCGAAATATAAAAGCCCGTAAGGGTTATCTTCAACAACCAAAATGTTGTTGCGTTTGGCAATGGCAAGAATTTCTGGCCTCCGCTTTGCAGAAAGGGTCACACCAGATGGATTGGCAAAGTTTGGAACCAGATACAAAAGCTTGATTTTCTTGTTAGCTTTTTTCAGCTTTGCAATTGCCTGCTCTAGCGCCTCCGGAGACATGCCGTCGTTGTCGGTGTAAACATGCTCAACTTCAGCCAGGTAATGACGGAAAATTCCAAGAGCGCCAACGTAAGAAGGGCCCTCGGCGATGACAACATCACCTTCGTCTAGAAATAATCCGGCAAGTAATTCAAGTCCGTGCTGCGAGCCAGTTGTGATAACAAGATCTTCGACGCTGGAAGAAATTCCTTCGAGCGCCATGATGTCGTGGATTTGTCCACGAAGAGTTATGTCTCCCTGACCGCCACCATACTGCAGCGCCATATCGCCCTTGGTCGACATGAGCTTTTCAAAGCTTTCGGTGATTAGTTCTTTTGGTAGGGAAGAAACATTTGGCATGCCGCCAGCAAGGGAAACAACCTCTGGTCTGGAGACAACGGCAAAGAGGGCTCGAACTTCAGAAACCGAAAGAGAGCCTGCTCGCTTGGCGTAGCTATCGATCCAGTGATCGAATCTTTCGCCTGTCGGTTTTGCCATGGCCCACTTTAGATTTTTAGGGAAACAAGGTTTCCCACAATCTTAGCTAAGCCAGGAATGCAGCCAAATCTTCGACGATTGCGGTCTTTGGTTTTGCTCCGACCATTTGCTTCGCGATTGTTCCGCCCTGGAAAACTGCCATCATCGGAATGCCGGTGACGCCATACTGCATCGCAAGTTCAGGCTCTTCGTCCACATTTACTTTGACGATGTCAATCTTGTCGGCGTACTCGGTTGCAATCTCGTCAAGAATTGGAGAGACCATGCGGCAGGGACCGCACCACTCAGCCCAGAAATCAACCATCACTGGCTTCGGGTTATCCAGCACATCAGCTTGGAAGGATGCTGTGGTGACGTTCTTGGCTGACATGGTTTCTCCTTTGGGTGGTGTCTCTAGTGTGAGGCGATGAAGTGCTCGGCGTCAAGGGCTGCAACACAACCAGATCCAGCTGCAGTGATTGCCTGACGGTAGGTCGGATCAATAACGTCTCCGCAAGCAAAAACACCTTCGATTGTGGTCTTTGAAGACCTGCCATCGACCTTGATGAATTTCTCTGCTGTTAGCTCAAGCTGGTTTTCAACCAACCAAACTCTCGGGTCATTTCCAATGGCAATAAATAGGCCATCTAAGTCCATTTGAGATTCTTCACCGGTGACAGTGTCCTTGAGCTTGATCCCGGTTAGCTTTGGAGCTCCAAGAAGCTCCTCAACGCCCTTGTTCCAGATGAATTCGATCTTCGGATTTGCTTTAGCGCGGTCCTGCATTATCTTGGAAGCTTTCAATGTGTCTCTACGGTGAATTACATAAACTTTCGTTGCGAAGCGAGTTAGGAACAAAGCTTCTTCCATGGCCGAGTCGCCACCGCCAACAACAGCAATAGTTTTTTCTCTAAAGAAGAAACCGTCGCAAGTTGCGCACCAGCTAACACCGTGACCAGATAGCGCCTTTTCGTTAGGAAGCCCTAGCTCGCGATAAGCGGCACCAGTTGCCAAAATAACGGCCTTTGCCTCAAAGACATCTCCGTTGCCACACTTCACAATTTTTGGATTTGCCTTTAGGTCAACTTCCACCACGTCCTGCAGCAAAATCTCTGTACCGAAGCGCTCGGCCTGCTCCTGGAATTTGGCCATCAAGTCAGGGCCCATAAGGCCGGCTGGAAAACCTGGGTAGTTCTCAACTTCGGTGGTTTTCATAAGTTCGCCACCAGGCTCAACGCTGGAAGCAATCATGAGAGGGTTTAGGCCGGCTCTAGCTGCATAGATTGCAGCGGTGTATCCGGCGGGGCCGGATCCGATGACTATTACATCGCGCATTTGATTACTCCAAAACGGGCTTATAAATTTCTAGGGGCCTAGCCAACAACCAAGCTTAGCGGCGCAGTATTCCAGCGATCCCGTCGAAGGCGGTGTCTATCTCGGGAACCTTGAGTAGCTTCAAGGTAAACACATATGCAGCAAGCATCAATAGCCCGGCGGTAAAGATAACCCCCACCGCGCCTAGGATGGTGTCGATTGCGAAGCTGTCTTCGCGAACCCCACCCAGAAAAACAATCGACGCTGTACCAACGGCGAAGGTGACAAACCCGGCAACAATTACTCGAAGCGTTAGGGCGTGCCCCTTGGGAGGTGCTCCAATTTCTCCGATTCTTCTTCGAAGCAAAAGATAAGCAGTCAGAGCCTGAATCAAGATGGTGAAGCTGGTTAGACCCGCAAGGGACATAACCAGAAATTGCGACTCCATGTTGAAAAATAGATAAATCGAACCTGCGATGTGAAAAGCAATTTGTACTGAGGTAAACACAAACGGTGTTCGAGTATCTTCCAGGGCGTAGAAAGCTCGCTGGAACATGAACACCATTCCAAAAGGAATAAGACCAAACATTGTTGCGAACAACACGTTGCCCAAAGCAACCGTGGAGTCAAACTCCCCAACAAACACTCGCGCCACCGGCAGTGAAAGAAGAATGAGCGCAATAGAAGAAAAGGTATTAACTAAAACAACTATTCGAAGCGACGAACGCAAATCAGCCTTCATCAAGTGAATCTGTTTTTTCTGAACGTGCTCACTCATCTTTGTAAAGTAAGCGGTTGCAACCGAAACCGTCACCACCGAGTGCGGAAGCATAAAGATTAACCAAGCGATAACCATCGCAGCAATCGATGCAATTTCTGGCCCATCGCCACGATCAGCAACCGCGCGCGATGCAACAACGGTTTGAATTAGCCCACCGATTTGGGAAACCAAAACCATGGCCAGTGACCAACCGGCAGCTTTGATTGCAGGTCTTAGTCCGACCCCGCGCCAGGAGAAATTTAGTGAGAACTTGATTCCAATTTTTCTCCAGGCAAAAAACAATATGAAAGCCTGAGCCATAACACCCAAAGTTGCAGATCCACTAAGCAGTGCAATCTGGGAAGCACCCCACTGCTCAACGGTTCTTGTGCCCGTTGGGTCGGCTCCAAAGATTACATAAAAAGCAATTAGGCCAATCAGCCCAACCAAGTTGTTTAGCACCGGTGCCCACATGTAAGGACCGAATGCGCTTCTGGCATTTAGCACTTCACCAAGCATCGAATAGAGCCCATAGAAAAACAGCTGCGGTAAACACCAGTAAGCAAAGGCAGTCGCCAGCGCTAGCTGGGCAGGCGACCAACCGGTTGTGTATAGCGAAACAAGAAAGGGCGCAGCCAGTGTGGCGGCAACGGTGACCACGGCAAACACTGTAATCGCCAAAGTCAAAAGCCTGTCGACGTAGCCGTGGCCATCGTCGTCGTGGCTACGAGCCTTAACGATCTGAGGAACTAACACTGCGGAAAGCACACCGCCGGCAATAATCGCATAGACGTTATTAGGTAATTGATTGGCAACACCAAAGGCGTCGGCAGCGTCTGTTGTAACACCGATGGTTAGCGCGAGGACAACGGTTCTAATGAACCCGAGAATTCGGGACGCTATGGTGCCACTGGCCATGATGATGGAAGATCCGGCAATGCCCATGAAAAATCCTTAAGAAGTTTTTCTTCGCCGAAGGGTTCTAATAACACCGATAACCATCAACACCGCAACGAAGCTCAGAAACAACACTATTGCCGCTGTTTCGATATCTGGGTTAACGGTGAGATTTATCGGAACCCGCACCCCAAGCTCACGACCAGACAGCGCAGTTAGCCAAGAAACCAGCACCACGTTGCCGCTACCGATGGCCCTAATTGGAAACTGTGCGTTTACGGTTGTGCCAGCCGGAATAACAAGCTGCATGGTGGAATCTTCCACAACAAGCTTTGCTGAGTTGGACTTCAAATTCACAATCACGCGAACCTCACCCGTCAGGGTGTTGGTCACCGCAACAGGAAGACTCGATTCACGAGAAACCAAGTTGATGCCGGAGCCCTTCACGATTGAGACAGCACCAGCGTCAGTTTCGGTGAGGGTTGCAGGTAAGGCCGGAGTTGCTGCTAAGACGGTGGAGACAGCTACGGCAATGATGATGATTAGGGAAATCTGCCTTACATACTTTTTCAACTTCGTGCCTCAATGAGTTCTATCGCCAATTTTGCAATGCGCTTTTCATTGCCATGAGAAAGCCTAGCCAGCAGCTCGGATACTCGCACCCACTCCAATTCAGAAGCTTCTTTGTGAGGATCATTCTCGAAGGAAAGTTCGCCGCTAGTTTGCTGCATCAAATACACATGCACCGTTTTGCTGATCTTGGCTCCGTCTTGAATGAACTGGTAGTTCACTTCTCCCAGATACTCGACTATTTCCGCCTCCAAGCCAGTTTCTTCAAACACTTCTCTAAGGGCTGCTTGCTCGCTGGTCTCGTTTTGCTCAAGGTGACCTTTTGGAATGCACCACTCAAGTTTTCCGCCGCGATTGAATCTTGCCATTAGAGCAACAAGGTTTGGGTCGGACTTTGAAATCACAAACCCACCGGAAGATACCTCAGTGTGGTTTGAATTGGATTGCATTGCACAATTCTACCGAACGAGAAAATCACCATCTCGGCTTGCCCAATGCCTGTAAAAAGGCGGGTGTGGCAAGCTGGTAGCGATGGAAACCGCCGACGCAATGAAAAACCTGGAGCAAGTCACCTCGACTGCTCTATTGGAAAAACTCGGGGTGCTGTTTTCAGGCGCTGGTTTTGAACTTGCTTTAGTTGGCGGTCCAGTAAGAGATGCAATCTTGGGAAGAGTCGCTCCCGATGTTGACCTAACTACCAATGCGACCCCCGATGAAATTCTTGCCCTTATCAAGGGCAAGGTAGATACCCACTGGGAAATTGGAAAAGAATTTGGAACCATCGGATGCCGGATCGGCGACGATCAAATTGAAATCACAACTTATCGAACCGACGCTTACGACGCGGATTCTAGAAAACCAGAAGTTCGTTTTGGCAAAGACCTAACCGAAGATCTCAAGCGCCGCGACTTTACAGTGAACTCAATGGCATTGACCCTGCCGGATAAAAAGTTCGTTGATCCCTTTGGCGGCCTCAGAGATCTAACGGATCAGATTCTAAAAACCCCAGGCAAACCAGAGGACTCTTTTGGAGACGACCCACTTCGCATGCTGCGCGCAGCGCGGTTTGCATCTCAGTTGGGTTTTGAAATTGAACCAGAAACTTTTGAAGCCATGCATTCGATGCGCGATCGCCTAAGCATTATTTCAGCCGAAAGAATTCAAGCAGAACTACAAAAACTTATGCTCGGAAAATTTCCCCGCAAGGGACTTGAAGCGCTAGTTGATTCCGGTCTTGCTGAGATTGTGTTGCCAGAGCTTCCAGCACTCAAACTAGAAGTTGATGAGCACCACCACCACAAGGATGTTTATGAGCACACCTTGCGTGTCGTTGAACAAGCTATCGACTACGAAAAGGATTACCAACTAGAGCCAGATTTCACACTGCGCTTTGCAGCGTTACTGCACGATATCGGAAAGCCGGCAACCAAAAAATTAGAACCTGGCGGAGCGGTTAGTTTCTATCACCACGATGTGGTTGGGGCAAAGCTTGCCAAAAAGCGCATGAAGGAACTTCGTTTTGATAACGACACCATCAAAGCTGTTTGCTCATTGATTGAGCTTCACCTGCGGTTTTTCGGATACAGCGATCAGGCTTGGACCGATGCCGCTATAAGAAGGTATGTTCGCGATGCCGGAGATCAGCTAGTGAGATTGCATATCCTTACCCGCGCCGATGTCACTACCAGAAACCAAAGGAAAGCGGACCTTTTATCTCACGCGTACGACGATCTGGAAGCGCGTATAGAAAAGGTAATGGAACAAGAAGAACTAAATGCCATGCGGCCTGATCTAACCGGCGAACAAATCATGGAAATTCTTGGGATTCCGGCAGGACCTGGGGTCGGAAAAGCTTATAAATACCTTCTGGAGCTTCGAATCGAGAATGGCCCAATGGGCGAGGCGGCCGCCAAAAGGGCCTTGCTTGAGTGGTGGCCAAAGGGCTAGAGTAGGGAAGTTGCCTAGAAATAGGCTGCAGATGTCATTTATACCCTCCTGTCATGGATCGTCCATGGCCGCTCTAGTCCAAAGGAGGCGGGTTAGCTATGCATCAGTACGAAGTAATGGTTATTCTCGACCCAACCGTCGAAGAAAAAACAGTACAACCATCCCTGGAGAAATTCCTCAACGTAATCACCACTGCCAAAGGCACTGTTGACACTTTGAGCATTTGGGGCAGACGCCGTTTGGCTTATGAAATCCAAAAGAAGTCCGAAGGTATCTACGCCGTCATCAACATGACGGCGCCATCAGATGCCGTTATCGAGCTTGACCGTCAGCTGAATCTTTCAGAAGCTGTCATGCGCACCAAGGTGCTACGCGCCGAGGACGTGCAGTTCACAATCACACCGATTGAGTACGTAGCTGAGAAATCCTACGAGCGCCCACCGCGCAAGGGTCCAAGAAAAGACTCTTCCGACAAGCCATCCTCATCAAGACCAGCTGCTGACAAGCCTGCCGACAAGGTAGCTGAGACCGTAGAAGCAGCAGCGGAGTAATCATGGCCGGAGAAGTCACAATCACTGTAGTTGGCAACATTGCTGACGACCCAGAACTTCGTTACACCCAAGGCGGAGTAGCAGTTGCAAGCGTTAGAGTTGCATCCACTCCTCGCACAATGAACAAGCAGACCAATGCTTGGGAAGATGGCGAAACTGTTTGGGTTCGTTGCACCGCTTGGCGTGAACTTGCCGAGAACGTTGCACAGTCTTTGACCAAGGGTTCCAGAGTTGTTGTAACCGGTCGCCTAAAGGCTCCTTCTGCTTACACTGCTGCATCGGGTGAAGCTCGCGCTTCGCTAGAAATTGAGATCGAAGAAATCGGTCCTTCCCTGCGTTATGCAACAGCTGCAGTTACACGTCGTGCTCGCGAAGGCGGAAATGCACCTCAAGCCATGACCCAAGATCCTTGGGCCAACACCCCTGCAGCACCCTCTGCAGCAAAGGCCGATGACGGCTGGGCAAACCCGGGTGCTCCGGCATCAGACGACACACCTTTTTAAAGTTTAGAAACTAGGAGAAAAACAAAATGGCTGGAAAAACCGACCCACGTCGTAAACCAACTCGAAACTCGAAGCTAGACAAACTAGCTCCAGTTAAATTCATGAAGGTCGGAATCATCGACTACAAAGACGTTGCAACACTGAGAAAGTTCATCTCAGACCGCGGAAAGATCCGCGCACGTCGTATCACCGGTGTTTCTGTCCAGGAACAGCGCCTAATCGCAACTGCAATCAAGAACGCACGCGAGATGGCACTTTTGCCATACGCCGGTGCTGGCCGCTAAGGAGCAAAAAATGTCAAAGATCATTCTTACTAACGAGGTCTCAGGATTAGGTTCTGCAGGCGACGTCGTTGAAGTAAAAAACGGCTACGCACGCAACTACCTACTTCCTCGCGGCTTTGCTGTTATCTGGAGCAAGGGTGGCGAGAAGCAAGTTTCTTCTATCCGCGCAGCTCGCGACGCACGTCAGCTAGCAACCATCGAAGAGGCACAGACCCTAAAGGCTCGCCTCGAAGAAGCTTCAGTCAAGCTGTCCATTAAGGCAGGCGTTGGCGGTCGACTATTCGGCTCAGTCAAGACTGGCGACATTGCAGCAGCAGTTGCTGAAGCAGGCATCGGACAGATCGACAAGCGCAAGGTTGAAATTCCAAACCCAATCCGCTCAGTTGGCGAATACCTAGCTACCGTGCGTCTGCACGGCGATCTGGTTGCAACCATCAAGCTAAAGGTTGTTGCTAAGAAGTAAAAACCTTTCAAAGCATTGAACTAAACCCCAGGCCATAGGTCTGGGGTTTAGTGTTTCTGGGGTCCTAAAAGGATCAATATGGGCCACTTTTGACAAGTTGTGGATAACCTGTGGCTAGCACCCTGTTTCTGGACCAAAAAGGGGGCTTATACACAACCCTCATTGCTATCTTGAGAGTTTGCTCGAAATTAGTTATGCACAAGCAAATCTCAGTGTTTACTTGGCAAGTAGGGCTAAAAGAATTTGAGTTTCCACAGGCCCATCCACAAGTTTTCTTGATTTATTAGAGTGTTTTCCTTGAGTTATCCACAGTCTTATCCACACCGTGGCTTTATAAGGGTTTGTCAGTGGTGGATGCTAGACAAGTTAGTACCATCCCTATTTCTAGGAGCAATCAATGTCACTGGCGCCCGTACTACCGGCTGAACCGGGGCGATCCACTGACCGAGTGCTACCTCATGACCTTTTAGCCGAGCAATCCACTCTCGGTGCGATGTTAATTTCGCAGGAAGCGGTTGCTGAAGTATTTGAATACGTGCACGGTCCTGATTTCTACGCACCGAAACATCAAATCATTTTTGAAGCACTTCTCACTCTCTACGGAATGGGTGAACCAACCGATGTCATAACGGTTACCGATCAACTTGTAAAAACTGGAAGCTTGGTTCGTTCAGGCGGGGCAGATTATTTGCACACACTTACAAGCACTGTTCCAACCGCTGCTAACGCTTCTTTCTACGCAAAGATTGTGCAGGAAAAAGCAACGCTAAGAAGACTTGTAGAAGTTGGAACACGAATTGCACAACTTGGCTACGCCAACGAAGGTGAAGTTTCTGATCTTGTAAACACAGCACAAGAAGATGTTTACAGAGTTACACAATCTGGTACCGGTGAAGATTACGTTGCACTCAGCGACTCCATCGAAGCGGCAATTGCAGAAATCGAAGCAGCGCAGGACAGCAACGGAGATCTAGTTGGCGTCCCAACTGGTTTCACTGAACTTGATGCACTGACAAACGGTTTCCACCCAGGACAACTAATCATCGTTGCAGCTCGTCCTGCGATGGGTAAGTCAACATTTGCACTGGACATCGCAAGAAACGCAGCCATCGCTCAGGGCAAATCAACACTGTTCTTCTCACTGGAAATGGGTCGCGCCGAAATTGCCATGCGCATGCTTTCCGCGGAATCCTCTATCCCATTGCAGTCAATGCGAAAAGGAAACATCGCAGATTCTGACTGGACTAAGCTCGCTCAAGTTCGCGGTCGCATCAACGATGCGCCTTTATACATTGACGACTCACCGAACATGACCCTGGTTGAAATTCGTGCGAAGTGCAGACGGTTGTCTCAGCGTGTTGGACTGAAGATGATTGTGATCGACTACCTACAGCTTCTTACCTCAGGTAAGAAAGTTGAATCACGTCAGCAGGAAGTTTCGGAGTTCTCTCGTGCACTAAAACTTCTTTCCAAAGAGCTAAACATTCCAGTGGTTGCTCTTTCGCAGCTAAACCGTCAAGCAGAACAGACCAAGGATAAAAAGCCAGAACTTTCTCATCTTCGTGAATCTGGTTCCCTGGAACAAGACGCTGACGTAGTAGTACTTTTGCACCGCGAAGCAGTCGGCGACTCGGATCACCCAAGAGCTGGTGAGGCAGACTTGATTCTTGCCAAACAGCGATCTGGCCCTACCGGAATCGTAACCGTGTCCTTCCAGGGTCACTACTCGCGCTTTGTAAACATGAAGGTCTAAATCAAGTGAAAGTTGCCCTTGCTCTTCGAGCAGCAATTTCCTTCGGCGTTGGAATCTTCATAACCTTCAATCAATCACACTCCGCAGCAACCGGCCTATTCGCACTCGGAATCTTTGGAATCGGCTTTGCGCTTCTAAACGGCATCGGAAGTGCTGTCTGGGGCAAGGGCGGTTTTTCACTGGAGAATCTTCCACTGACCTTAGGAGCATTGGCCTTTGGATGTGTGGCACTGTTTATCCCAACTGGAGATTTGCAGGCCGCCGCTCTTGCGTTTGTTTTCCTTGTAGGGGTCGGTGGTCTAGTCGCAGGAGCATTTGAGTTATACCTTGCTCGAAGAGCAGGCTTCTCAACTAGGTCAGGCAAGGACAGCTTGATCAACGCGATTCTTAGCTTGTTTCTTGGCTTACTGTTTCTGATTGTTCCGCTGGACATCGTTTCAGCGGTTGGCTTCTTTGGTGCTTACCTTGTGCTCAGCGCTGTGCACCTGGGTATCTCGGCGGGAACCCCCAGCAAATAGCTTTAGGCTTGATTTATGCCTAGAAAAACAAAAGTCACTACTTTTTTGACGCTTTCGGCTGCCGCCGCTGTGTTTGTTGGCGCGATGGTTTACTTCGCTGTTGATTTGTTTGAGTCAGCAATTATCTGGGGCGGACTTACCTTTATTGTTTCTCTGGTTGCTATTTCAACCATGGCGCTCATGGTTCCTGAGAATAAAAACGATCCCGACAAGCAAGTACTCAGCTAAAAGCTAA
>Ga0315908_10001221_pt1 | contig 19564 bp, 16 predicted proteins | sample LakEriMetagenome_12_FD_203520 | JGI IMG/M metagenome (GOLD analysis project Ga0315908, IMG submission 203520) | Freshwater fungal communities from buoy surface, Lake Erie, Ohio, United States - Buoy 4 MA124 | ecosystem: Environmental > Aquatic > Freshwater > Lake > Lake biofilm | place: USA... | reverse complement strand
GTTGAAAGCAAGGGGCGGTTTTGATCCAAAGCTTTATAATCAGTTGAATCAAAAATATTATGAAGGTTCTCAATATTACAGTTTTCTGAATGCAGGACTAAAAATACCGACATGGTATGGTATCGAAATAAAATCTGGATTTGAAATGAATCAAGGTGCCTACCTGAGTCCTGAAGAAAAAACACCGAATGGCGGACTTTGGTATGGTGGAGTCTCCGTGAGTCTTGGTCAAGGGATGTTTATCGACCAACGACGCGCCGAATTGAAAAAAGCAAAAATCTTCCTGCAGAGTACCTACTTTGAGCAAAAACTTCAATTGAATGAATTAATGTACGAAGCAGGATATGCCTATTGGAATTGGTTTTTTGCCTACCATTCAAGCCAAGTACTACAAGATGCATTCACTTTGGCGAGTCAAAGGTTTGATGCAGTAAAACGAATGTCTTATCTGGGTGACCGTCCAGATATCGACACGCTAGAAGCCATAATTCAAGTGCAAAATAGAGAGGCCATGTTCCGCAATTTCTTAACAGATTTTAAAGGTACTGGATATAAATTAGCAACCTTTCTTTGGGATGAAAACTCAGCACCTTTAGAATTGGATAGCCTGACACGTCCGCATGCGATAGACAGTATTTCATTAAATGCCGCATTTATACTCTTGAGTGAGGAAATAGACTCAGCAATTATCAATCACCCTTATTTGTCAATCACCAATTTCAAAATTGAAAGTTTAAAGGTAGATAGCCGTTTAAAGAAAGAGGCATTAAAGCCCCAATTAAATCTTAGCTACAACTTGATTAACGAACCCATCAATTACAATCCAATCACTGATTTGTCGATCAACAATTACAAGTGGGGAGTTACCTTTGAGATGCCTGTATTATTGAGAAAAGAACGAGGCGATTATGCCATGGCCAATCTTAAAATCCAAGACGAACAATATAACTTAGACAACAACCGCGCGTATATTGAATTTAAAATCCGTAATGCATCTGTGGAATATCAAAACGCATTAAATCAGGTATCAATCTACCAAAGAACCGCGGAGGACACTTACCGCTTGCTTGAAGCAGAACGTCTGATGTTTGAGAATGGTGAAAGTTCATTGTTCTTGATCAATGCACGAGAGACCACATACATTCAAGCTAAATTAAAACTCATTGAGGTCCTAGTTAAGAGCAAGCAAGCATTGCTTTCTTTGAAATACGCTCTCGCACAGTTAGTTTAATTCTGAACCGCGGAATATTCATCCGCCCAAGCAAAATGATTTTGTATTATGGATTGTTTTTCAGCCATAAGATAATCAACGAAAGCTTGAGCTGCTGGGAACATTCTTTTTCCCTTGATCCATACAAGATTCCACTCGGACAAAATTGGAAGTCCTTCGAGTGGTAGGCTAAACAATTGTCCTGTCTTCAACTCATTGCGTATCCCTATGATTGGCATAATCGAAATTCCAATATTCGCCATTACCGCCTGCTTTACAGCCTCATTAGACGTTAGTACCAATTTCTTGTTCACCGAAAGTCCATTCTTCTGAACATAGTCTTCCATCGCCTTTCTAGTTGCTGAACCTTCTTCCCTAAAAATGAAAGGGAGATCATCTGGCAAGTTCTTGATGGATTTTATATTCGGCATGGGGCGTCCACTGACGAGATGTAAACTATTTGACATCAAAGAAATTCTTTCCACATTTAGCGATTCTGGCAGAGTAGACAACAAAGAAACATCTACAGTGTTGTTGATCAGATCTGATGTAATTTTAGACTTGTTTGATACATCCAACTGCAAATCGATATCGGGATACTTTTGTAAAAAATCGGATAGAAAATAAGGAATCACATATTTTCCCGTCGACACAACAGACACTTTTAATGTACCCGAAATCTTTCCTTTGAATATCGCAGTCTTAAAGTTCATTTCATTGACTTCATTCAATATCTTTTCAGCCGTTAACGCCACTTCTCTGCCGAAATCTGTCACAAATAATTTGCGATTCACAACCTGTGTGAGCGGTATGTCAAACTGATCTTGAAAATTCTTTAACTGTATGGAAACGGCCGGCTGTGATAAAAACAATTCTTGAGCTGCCTTCGTTATGCTCTCATTCTGTACAACTTTCAAAAAGATGTTCAACTGATTCAATGTGTAATTCATAAACAAGACTTATAATGTAGTTCCGAATATAAATAAAAATTTATGATTAAAAATCCTGAAATTTGAAAAATCATTGACAATTAAAAGTCAATTTAATAACTCATCGAACAATGGATTTTTCAGGCAGAAGAATAGTCATTGCGACCATGCATCGAAAAGATGAAGTTATTGCACCACTCTTGAAATCAGAACTCGATTTAGTTCCCTTTGTTGATCATTCGATAGACACGGATCAACTTGGGACTTTTACAGGTGAAATCGAGCGTAAAAAAGACCCACTCACAACTCTACGAGAAAAATGTAAGTTGGCCCTCATTGCCAGTGGCTGCGACCTGGCCATTGGCAGTGAAGGATCTTTTGGTCCACATCCTATTTTCTTTTTCAGTCCAGCCAATGATGAACTGGTGTTATTTATTGACAAAAAAAACAACCTTGAAATTTTTGAACGCGAGCTCAATACATCAACCAATTTCAATTCAACATATGTAGATAACCTCACAGACCTATTGGAATTTGCTGAACGGGCGCTATTTCCTTCACACCATTTGATTATGAAAGCTCAAAATGAGCAATCATCTTTTTTGGAAAAGGGTATTCATGACAAATCCATGTTGATTGCGCATTTCACACATTGTTTAACAACGTATGGAGGCGCTTATATTGAAACGGATATGCGCGCCATGTGCAATCCAACCCGAATGCAAAACATTCAATTAGCAACAGAAAAACTAATCCAAAAAATTAAGTCCTTATGTCCGACATGTGGAACGCCAGGTTATAGCATTACCTCATCTATCCCAGGCCTACCCTGCCAATACTGCATGAAACCGACAAAATCTACATTATATCACCGCTATGAATGCATAAAATGCACACATTCAGCAGATCACATTTTCCCTTTCGACAAAGAATTTGAGGACCCAACCTACTGTGATTTTTGTAACCCTTAAAACAGTGTAATGATTACCAACGACATCGAACTGACAAAAATATTTCTCGACAATGAATTTATCATTGGATTGCCCACAGAGACAGTCTATGGGCTCGCGGGGAACATCAATAGTGACAAGGCAATAAAATCAATCTTCGAATTAAAGAAAAGACCTTTATTTAATCCGCTTATCGTTCATGTCAAAAGTAAAAATGCCATTTCAACTGTTGCTCAATCAATTCCTGATACAGCCTATCAATTGGCGGAAGCATTTTGGCCTGGACCTATGACACTTATCTTACCGAAAAAATCAGGCATAAGTGATTTAATCACAGCAGGAAAACCCACTGTTGCAGTACGTGTCCCAAATCACGAAAAAGCCCTTCAATTACTTGATATTCTTGACTATCCATTAGCAGCTCCAAGTGCGAATCCCTTTAGCAGCATCAGCCCAACAAGTGCCGAACATGTTCATCAGTATTTTGGAAAGTCACTTCCCTTAATCCTTCAGGGCGGGCTATGTGCAAAGGGTATCGAATCAACGATAATTGGATTTCAAAATAATCAACCCTTAGTGTATCGTCTTGGGACCCTGTCTGTTGATGAAATTGAATCTTACTTAGGGATAAAACTTCCCCAATCAACGAATGCCACCGATTCCCCAGAAGCACCTGGAATGTTATCCAAACACTATTCTCCCAAAACACCGCTCATACTAACTAATTCTATCGAGGAGGCTATTGAAAAATATGCAAATAAAAAGATAGGTTTGCTCACATTCGGACCACATGATTTAACCTACCCTTGTCCCATTCATCTTGTTCTATCAGAAAATGAAAATTTAGAAGAGGCCGCAGCGCGATTGTATGCAGCGCTGCATCAATTGGACGAGGTAGATATAGACCTCATCATAGCCGAGAAAATGCCAGAGATTGGATTGGGTTGCACCATCAATGATCGTTTAATGCGTGCTTCGAAATAAAAGGATGTTCCAACAAAAAAGCTCAAGATGAAAACGGTAATCAGAAACGCGACAATTGTAAATGAGCACATTCAGCAAATTGGAGATGTACTCATAGTCGACGAGAGAATCGAAAAAATTGCACCTTCAATTGGCGTAGATAAACGAGAACAAATAAATGAAATCAATGCGGAAGGATTGTATTTAATCCCAGGAATGATTGATGATCAAGTGCATTTCCGTGATCCAGGCTTGACATGGAAAGCAGATCTTCATTCAGAAACAATGGCAGCACTTGCCGGTGGAATAACGTCTTTCATGGATATGCCAAACACGATTCCTAATGTTCTCACGCAAAAGTTGTTGGAAGATAAATACCAAGAGGCTGCGATGAAATCGGTCGCCAACTATTCCTTTTTCATGGGGATATCGAAAGGAAATTTGGAGGAAGCATTGAGAACGAATTCAGAAAATGTCTGCGGAATAACAGACGATGGTTTGTACTTTGACGATGAAGAAGGAATCTTGGCCAATCATCCAGACTTTTTGGAGAAATTATTCTCACGCACAGAAACGCTTGTTGCCCTGCATTCCGAGGACGACGAAATTATTCGCTACAATACGGAAAAATTCAAGCAACTTTTTGGTGATGATATTCCTCCACAATACCACAGTATCATCCGTAATTCGAAGGCTTGTTCAATAGCAACAAAACGCGTTATTGACCTATCTAAAAAATTTGGCAATCGTCTTCATTTCTTCCACATTTCAACTGCCGAGGAAGCGCTTATGTTTGACAACAAATTGTCTATTCGGGAAAAGAGAATTACCGCTGAAGCTTGTGTTCACCACTTGATATTCAACACCCCAGATTACGCCGAATTAGGCAATAGAATTAAATGGAATCCCTCAATAAAATCAGAAAACGACAACAGAGTTCTCATTGAAAGCCTGAACAACAATAGAATAGATATCATTGCTACTGATCATGCACCACATACCATCGAGGAGAAAACTGGAAATTATTTTCAGGTCAAGTCTGGCGGACCTTTGGTTCAGCATGCGCTCCCAGCCATTCTCGAACTCTACCACAATGGAAGTATGACACTAGAGAAAATTGTAGAGAAAACAAGTCATCATGTGGCTGAAATTTATCGCATGCGAGAGCGAGGATACATTCGCGAAGGATACTATGCTGATTTGGTCTTGTTCGATTTACATTCTCCTTGGCAAGTTACCAGTAAAAATCTCCTCTATAAATGTGGATGGTCACCATTTGAAGAGAAAGTTTTTAAGTCGAAAATTAAGAAAACCTTTGTCAATGGAAATTTATCCTATGATGAATCATCTCTAATTCAAGCAACAAACGGAAAACGGATATTATTCGAAAAATTAAGATAAAAATTGCCTATGAACCTTGATCTATTGGTCACCAATCTCACGAATCCAACCCTACTATTTTTCATTCTCGGCATCATTGCGGCATTGATCAAAAGTGACTTAGAAATCCCAGAATCTTCGTTTAAATTCATATCGTTGTATTTACTTTTTTCCATTGGATTTAAAGGTGGTCAAGAGCTTGCTCATAGCGAAATTGATACTGAAGTGGTGCTTACGCTACTTTTTGGATTGTGCATCGCGTCAATGATTCCATTTTACACATTTTTTATTCTAAAAAGACGTCTTGACACCTCCAATGCTGGGGCTATAGCAGCTGCTTATGGTTCAGTGAGCGCCGTTACCTTTGTTGCCGCCTCGTCGTTTTTGGAATTTCAACACATTCAATTTGGTGGTCATATGGTCGCTGTGATGGCACTAATGGAATTCCCTGCGATTGTTGTCGGGGTGCTATTGATCAAGAAATTCGATGATCACAAAGAGGAAAAGATAAGCGTCAAAACTACACTGATGCATTCTATAAGCAATGGTTCCGTTTTAATGATTGTTGGAAGTTTAGTCATTGGATACATTTCTGATGACAAACAAGCAATGGATATCAAGCCGTTTACAACAGACATATTCAAAGGGTTCCTCGCAATTTTCCTGTTAGAAATGGGTATTACAACAGCCAAACGTTTTTCAGCTTTCAGAAAAAATGGATGGTTTGTGTTCATCTTCTCACTTGCAGTACCTTGCATAAATGGTTGTCTCGTAGCCCTTGCGAGTGGACTAATGACATCAGATGTTGGGAACAGATTTATTCTTTCGATTCTGGCGGCCAGCGCATCTTATATTGCAGTACCAGCAGCAATGAGACTTGTTGCTCCAAAGGCAGATCCAGGACTTTACATACCGATGGCTCTAGGAATTACATTCCCATTTAACATTACCATAGGCATGCCTTTGTATTATTTCCTAGTTACCCTATAATCGAAAAGAAAGTGTGAAATAAAATGTTCTTCCATTTCCTGGCAATATCCCAGGACCTGGGTAACCTGTGGAACGGCGTGTTGAATACACCTCATCTGTGAGGTTATTTACTCCGATTTTGGCTGAATAGGATGAATTAAAGCGGTATTGCACCGAACAATCAGCCACAAAATAACCTTCAATTTTACCAACAGTCGCTGTAGAATTAGTCAACTCCGTATTGGCAGCATCCGTGTATACGTCATCGATGAAATTAGCTTGAGCATTAAAAACCAAAGAGCGATAAACATAGCTAATACCTGAGCGCAATGTGTGTCGAGGTGCATATTCCACTTGATTGCCTTTTATATCTAACAAAGGATCATTTGCTATTGCTGGATTATTCCAAGTGGTATATTTCGCATCAATAAAGGCGTAATTCACAAAAATCTGTAAACTACCATATTGTTTATTTTTCATCAAAAGTTGTAACAAATCGAGTTCAACGAAAGATTCAATCCCTATGCTCCTAGAACTTCCAATATTTGTCTTGTAAGGGCTTCCATCAATAATTAATGAACCGATCCGATTTTGATAGGTCATAGCGAAAGCTCCAATGTCAAAGCGTAAATACTCGAGCAAAGATCCTCTAAAACCGAAATCTGCATTTAACCCTTGAGCATCCTTTAAGTTTGGATCAACCGTTTCCGTAGTTCCTGATGGAATTTGTTCTGAAAATGTTGCTGGTCGATATCCTTGACTCACATTCGCATAAAGATTACTTGTTTTTGTAGTAGAAAACTGCAATCCCAAGCCCATCAAAAAGAGTCTTCGCGTGCGGTCATCATCAACTCGCTTGGCGCTAGAAAGTGGGCTAATATATCCGTCAGCTTGTGTACGAATGAATTCAAAACGGAATCCTGGAGTAATTGTGAGTCGATTACCGAGTTGAACTAAATGCTCAAGATACAAAGCAGCATTTTTTGTAGTTAAATTTAGGTCCTTACCCCATAATTTTCCTTGTATGGAATCACATAAATCCAAGTTAAAATCATTACCTGTCGTTCCAATCCCCTGTTGCTTTCGTTGCGTATTTCCCTCATAAACACGTGCTCCCCAAGAAAGCGATTGTGTTTGGTTAAATAAAGTATAGTTATACATCATGCGCAGTTCGGCGCCATAATTCGAATAGTTATCGCGGTCCACTTGACGTGGATTGAATGTTCCCAAATTCTCATTCAAGGTATCTGCTGTTGTAATTCCTTTTAAAAAGCCTACACTATTGCGTTGACCAATGGTACTGAATACCTTTAATGATGCATTTAGCTTTTTATCTGTTTGATAATTGACACTTACACAAGCCAAATTCCATGGGGTGCTCATCCAATTTCTTGACCGAAAAGACATTCTTGGGTCATTTTGGAATTGCTCATCAGATAAACCACCAGCCTGCTGATTGAGGTTATTCATGTTCGTGTATTCCGCACGTAAATTCCAGTTTTTGTCAAGTTGGTAGCTTAAAGAAAAAGCCGCGGTACGTGTTCGAAAGTGGCTATTTTCTCTCCAGCCATCACTTGTTCGGTAGTGCACATACCCATAGTACGACCATTTCTTGTATACTCCACCAATTCCGTTGTAAGTATTGAGCATGCCATAACTTCCAATCGTTTCGTTCGATTCAAAAGAAAACGGTTTGTTCGAAATCGACTTCTTAGTGACATAGTTGACCACTCCACCCAATTGTGGTCCATACTGAAGTGAGCCTGCACCACGAATGATTTCAATTTTTTCCAAAGCCTCGGTTGGCGGAGTAAAATACGCCTCAGGATATCCAAATGCTTCTGAGCTCATGTCATAACCGTTCTGACGCATATTGAATTCCCACGAACGGTTTGGACTTAAACCTCGAGCTGCAATGCTTGTCTGAATGCCCGAACCATCATTCTCCCATATGGCAATCCCTGGTACTTTTGAGAAAACTTGACGCGCATTGTTAGATGATAAATCTGCAAAACTTTGGTCGAGTTGTATTATTTCTGTTTTCTTACCTGCATAGATTAATGTCCCATAGGTTTTTGGTAGAAAATAAGTATTCTTTTTTTGAATTATGTATACCTCTATTAATTCTGTGGTATCCTGCGGAATTGTGTCCTTCAAATCACTCGCCGGTACTTGCGCTAACAGCGCGTGATTAATCGAAAACAAAATGAAAATGAGTGCAATATTTTTCATGCTGCAAAGTAAAGTAAGATGCAAAAATGATTCAATACCTCAAACATGGTATTTAGAATGATTCTTATTAATTTTTTCATTTGATCTCAAAATCTTGATTCCCTTACTCCTAAAAAACTTTTTGACTCAACTGAAACACAAGGTTACATTTCAAAGTTTTCATCTAAGAAATTCTATCTTTGTTCGGATGACACAAAATCTAATTCAAGCAATTAAAGTCAAGCGCGCTGAAATCACTGTGACGCTCATATTTACACTCATCTATTGCTTGGTATCGTTTGTAAACCATAATAATTTCCGAACAAGCTCCCTTGATTTAGGCATGTTCAATCAGGCTTTATATTCATTTTCTCATGGCAAGATGAATTATTTCACTTTGGATTTAAGTGGAAAAAGTCCTATTTACTTCGCCGATCACTTCTCACCACTCACGCTACTTTACACTCCTTTTTATTATCTCTTTGGCTCTTGGACTTTGTTGGTGATTCAAATTGTATCAATCATTTTTGGTGCGATTGGCTGCTATAAAATTGCGAGATTGAAATTACCAAGCATGAAATTACCGTGGTTGGTTCTATTGTTTTTCATGGCTCAATGGGCAATTATTTCAGCATTGGCTTTTGATTTTCATAACAATGTAGTGGCGGCCATGCTCATCCCATGGTTTTTCTATTTCCATATGACAAACAAACGATGGGGCGCTATCTCAATGTTTGTACTCGTTTTGCTAGCAAAGGAGAATATGGCCTTGTGGATGTTCTTCATTTTAGCAGGCATGGTCTTGTCTAGAGGGGTTAGGAACTGGAAAGAAAATCTTAAGATGGCCCTTCGTTTTGAGTTTCCACTCATGCTCGTTTCTCTTGTTTATTTCTACATTGTTGTCTCGAAAATAATGCCCGGACTAAGTCAAGGTGAAGCACTTAATCAAATTGCACGATTTGGTAAACTTGGCAACAGCCTACCGGAAATAGCGAAGAATATACTTCTCCATCCGATTGACACCTTCAAGCTGCTGTTTTGGAGTCAGTTGACTGATCCACTTTCATTCGGGATAAAGAAAGAGCTACATTGGGTGGTGTTTTTGTCCGGAGGTTTTGCACTCATCTTGAGGCCTGCTTATCTTTTGATGTTGGTGCCCATTTACGCCCAAAAGCTCTTTTCAGACAACATGGGAATGTGGGGCATCAATGGACAATATTCCATCGAATTCACACCCATCATCGCATTGGCAATGATTGACCTAACGCTTAAATTAAAAACGGACAAGCAACGCATTATTCTGTGGTCATCCGCCGCATTGTTAGCCGTACTTGTCAACTTTATAACACTAAAAGAACGAACTTCCTTTTGGTACGAAGCCACGACCCATGATTTCATGAAAAAGGCACATTATGATTCGGGGGGATTGAACATCGCCTATACACACCAGGTAATCAATTCGATTCCAGAAAATATACCAGTATCCGCATCACCTTGTTTTGGACCTCGCCTGGCCAACCGTGATCGTCTTTATCATTTCCCTGTAATTAATGATGCTAAACTCATCGTTTTGGTACAAACAACGCGAAGTACATATCCTGTGACACCTGAACAACAATCAGAAATTGTCAAACAGCTGATTGAATCTAAACAATTTAAAATTCGTTCAAACAAGAATGACGTGCTTGTTCTCGAGCGAATCACCACGAACAAAAGCCCTAACTAAGTGTTATTTTAGCAATGAAACAATTCGATATTCCCGATTTTTACAAGTCACCAATCATCAGCAAAGTGAAGGCTTTCAGAAAGGACAATGATCCTCGAAAAAAAGACTTTACTCCCACATTATTAGACTTCGGCACGGTACGTTTTTATATTGCACGTCATTTTGGCTTCTGTTATGGTGTTGAAAATGCGATCGAAATCTCCTACAAAGCCATCAATGAGAATCCGGGGAAGCGGATTTTTCTAATTTCACAGATGATTCATAATCCATCCGTAAATGCCGATTTACTTGAAAATGGGATTCGCTTTTTACAAGATACAGATGGTACTCAACTCATTCCTTGGTCAGATTTGACATCTGAGGACATTGTGCTCATCCCAGCTTTTGGAACCACTGTGGATATCGAAAATACCTTGAATACCATTGGTGTGAACATTGAACATTACAATACCACTTGTCCCTTTGTTGAGAAGGTATGGAACCGATCCGAAAAACTGGGAAAAGATGCCCACACCATCATCATTCATGGCAAATACAACCACGAAGAAACGCGTGCAACTTTTTCCCACAGCGCACAAAATTCAGCTGCTTTGATTGTCAAAAACATGGATGAAGCAAAGTTCCTTGGAGACGTAATACTTGGTCATCGAACAGAACAAGAATTCCATGACTTTTTCAAAGGAAAATATACTGCAGGATTTTCAGTCCTCAAGGAATTAGAGAAAATTGGTGTTGTGAATCAAACCACTATGCTTGCTACCGAAACTCAAGAAATTACAGACCATCTGCGGGATGTGATGATTGAGAAATATGGGGAAGAAAATGTGAAGGAACATATTGCTGATACTAGAGATACGCTTTGCTATGCGACGAATGACAACCAATCAGCCACCTATGGTCTATTGGAAATAGATGCGGACTTAGCCATTGTTGTCGGTGGATTCAACAGTTCAAATACCACTCACCTTGTAGAGCTTTTGGAGCAGAAGTTTCTTACCTACTACATCGAATCGGAAAACGGGCTCATTGATGATTCCGAAATTCACTCCTTCAACATTCATTCAAAATCTATTGAACATCTTACTGGCTACTTAAAGTCGAAAACGGAAGTGCCAACAATCATCATTACCTCAGGGGCCTCTTGTCCGGACGCGGTGGTTGATAGAGTGATTCAGCGGTTACTTGATTTTACGCAATCGGCTACTCCAATTGATGAAGTTTTAAATAATTTGGTTTGATAATTCCAAACGGATACTCTGTTTGTTGAGATTTCGCTACATTTATAATGATTTCACAGTGAATGGAAAGGTTTATCAATATCCTCATAATCGATAGCAACGATCGGCACAAACGCGGATTGAAAGAAATCCTATCCGGTGGTGGCAACAACATTCTTTTTGCGCAGTCGATTCATGAGGGAACTGAAATCATCAACCAAAAAGAGATTGGTATGATCCTCATCAACATTGATGGTTCACAATTGTCAGAAAATGACCTTCTGGCGGAAATCAATGAGTTAGGTAAATCAAGGAATATTTACAAAATTGCATTAACCGAAGATCCAGAATCAGGTGCAAAAATGGTTAAAGGCCATAACCACGGGGTTATAGATTTTGTCACTTACCCCCTAAATCCGATCGTTGTAAAAGCGAAGATTGATGTATTCAAAAGCTTGTATTACAAGGATCAACGCATCAATCAATTATTGAGCAATATCTTTCCTGAGAATGTCTTACATGACTTAAACACCCGCAATAAATTTTCGCCTAAACGGATTGAAAATGGCGTAGTACTCTTCACCGACTTTGTTGATTTCTCAATAAAGGCGAAGTCAATGAAACCTATCCGTCTACTCAAGAGTCTAGAATATTATTTTCTGCAGTTTGACGCTATAATGCATCGTTATAGTTTAGAAAAAATAAAAACCATTGGTGACGCCTATATGGCGATTGGTGGTGTTACCGAAAACATGGAAGAACCAGCCATCCGGGCATGTTTAGCAGCATTAGAGATTCGCGATTTGATGCGCAACGAACGCGATATTGCCAAAGCACTAAAGAGAGATTTTTGGGAGATTCGTATCGGTCTTCACATGGGACCATTGGTTGCAGGAATTATTGGTTCGAATAAAATAAGTTTTGACGTTTGGGGTGATACAGTAAATATCGCCGCACGCGCTGAACAAGGATCAAATTCGGGTTGCATCACGATTACCTCTTCAGTTGCAAGCAATATTCAAGAATACTTTGAATTGGAATCACGAGGTGATGTACCAATTCACAAGCGAGGAGGGAATATTGAAATGTTCTATCTCAAAGAACTGAAAAATGCATATTGTCTATACGGTGAAGGTAAAATAGCGTCATCCGCTTTGCGTCAACAATGTGGACTCTCACCTATAGATTTCGAGCACATGCGCAATGATGTGGTTAATCGATTGAAGGCACTTTTGCCCGAAGATGTGATTTATCACGACATCTCACATACACTAAATGTTGAAAAAGCTGCTGAACGTTATGCCCGACTGGAAGGCGTTGACGAAGACAATATCTTGCTTCTGCGCACTGCAGCCTTGTACCATGACACTGGTTTTATGCTTCAATACCATCACAATGAAGAGTTTGCGATTCAGATGGCGAAAAGTTATTTGCCGCGTTTTGGCTATTCTGATGAACAAATTGCTGTTATTACAGATATGATTCGCGCAACAGAATCACACCAAGAACCACAGTCACTATTGGCGCAAATTATGTGTGATGCCGACCACGATTATTTGGGACGCGCTGATTATTACAACATTGCCAATAAGTTGAGACTTGAATTGGAGAACAACAACCAACACATGAGCGATATAGAGTGGATAGAATTCCAACTTCACTACCTCGTGAATATTCACCGCTATTACACAGAAACGGCACAAAACATCCGATTGCTTGGAAAAAAGCAACGCATCGCAGAATTACAACAGCAACTCGAAAAATTGAAAAGCGAATTATGAAAATTTATACGAAAAAAGGCGATTCTGGAAACACAGGATTGATTGGTGGCACTCGTGTCCCTAAAAGTTCATTGCGCATTGAGGCCTATGGAACAATTGACGAATTGAATTCCTGGATTGGGGTCATGCGAGATCAACCCATTGACGCACACTACAAACCACAACTCATCGAGATTCAGGATCGACTTTTTACCATTGGCTCAAGCTTGGCGTCGGATCCAGAAAAGTCGAACATGAAAATCCCGGACCTTCTTGATGCTGACATCGAACGTTTGGAACAGTGGATGGATGAAATGGATGCTCAACTGCCTGAAATGCGTTTTTTCGTTCTTCCAGGTGGAAATCAAGCTGTTTCATTTTGTCATGTGACACGTTGCGTTTGTCGCAGAGCTGAACGCATCATCGTAGATTTACATGCACATGATTTTGTTGCTGAAATGGTGATGAAATACATCAACCGTTTGAGCGACTACCTCTTTGTTTTGTCGCGTAAAATCGGCCAAGACCTTGACGCGGTCGAACAACCTTGGAAGCCGAGAATGTAAACTTGAATTTAATTTTTGAAAATAGTTTTAATCTTTTGCCTTCTAAATTTGGAAGAATTGAAATAAAATCTATTTTTGCGCAAAATAACCATTTAATACAAAGGACAATGTACTGGACACTTGAATTGGCATCCTACTTAGAAGATGCTCCTTGGCCGGCATCGAAAGACGAATTGATTGATTTCGCCATCCGTGCTGGGGCGCCACTTGAGGTAGTTGAAAACCTACAGGACCTTGAAGACGAAGGAGATATTTACGAAAGTATTGAAGAAATCTGGCCTGACTATCCATCTCAGGAGGATTTTCTCTTCAACGAAGATGAATACTAAAGAATCTAGAAATCCTGCGAATAGCAGGATTTTTTGTTTTTGTTCAAGGTGCTTCTTCGCTCCTTGAGCTTCGAAGGACATTGGACCGCTGCGCTGAAGGACAAAAAACAATGGACCGCTTCGCTAAGGACTATATTTTCACACTGAAGTAGTAATCTTCAACTCGTAATTCGTAACTCGTAATTCGTAACTCGTAACTCACAACTCCCCATTGAACTACCTCGGCCACCTCTATTTCTCTAACAACAACCCTGAATTGATGGTTGCCAACCTATACGGTGATTACGTAAAGGGGTCCAAATTGGACAGATTTTCGGTTTTGGTTCAACGCGGAATACGTCTGCATCGCGCAATTGACAACTTCATCGATACCCATCCGGATGTACTCGCACTAAAACGGAATCTTTACGAGGAACTACCTAAAGTAAGCGGCATCGCTGTCGATTTGTTTTTTGATCACTTGCTAGCAAGAAATTGGTCCATTTACCATGATATGCCTTACATACAATTTCTTGAACGCTTCTATGCGCATCAAATCATTTCACAAGTGGAATATACTGAAGACTTTTTGAAATTCATTGAAGCTATGCGCACCCACGACTGGCTTAGCCATTATCCAAGCAGCTACGGTTTATTAAAATCCTGCCAAGGGGTGTCTCGTAAGTTGAGCTTTCCTAACCTGCTGGATACAGGTGCCGATGTATTTAAAAAAAACGAAGATGAGATCACTCAATGCTTTAAAAAATACATGCACGATGCCCGATTTTACTTCAAAATTTGAACGGTCGAGTTCACATACATCGTTAACTTATTTGTGGGTTTTTTGAAATAATCGTACTTTTCGCTCCATGAACAGCGGATTACTCTCGAAATGCAAACACATTTTTCACCTATCAGGGTTACTTTTTGCGTTGTTCATTTTACAAATCGTAACATCTTGTGACCGCCCAAAATCAAAACAATTATTGGGAGAACAAACGAATGTTAAAAACATCGACTTACCTGAAATTATAGAAAAAGGGAAGTTAACAATACTCGCAGAAAACAGTTCTATTTCATTTTTCATTTACAGGGGAAAGAAAATGGGTTTTGAATACGAGCTGCTGAGAGAATATGCGCATTACCTTGGTGTTGATATTGAAGTGAAAATTGTCAGAAACCTTGATAATTTAATTGGTTTATTGAATGCTGGAGAGGGCGATATGATTGCATGTAATTATGCCATGAATCCCAACAGAATGAAGTACATCAACTTTTCAAAACCTTACATGCAAACACCTCTTGTCTTGGTTCAAAAAAATCCCGAAGGATGGGAAAAAATGCACCCTGACAAGACGAATAAAATGATGATACGTGACTTGTTACTTCTCGCACACAAAAAAATTCATGTTTGGAGAAATTCGTCGTATTACTTACGACTGATTAATTTACAAGACGAAATTTGCGATACGATTTACATCCAAGCACAAGATGGGAAGAAAAGTACGGAGGAAATGATTGAATTGGTATCTGAAGGTGAAATAGAATATACCATTGCAGAAAAAAATGTTGCACTCATCAATCAACGATTTATAGAAAACATTGATATTCGAACGCTTATTTCTGTTGATCAAAAAATTGGATTTGGAATACGTAAAAGTAGTCTTTTACTAAAGGCATCATTTGACCAATGGCTCGCAAAATTCAAACAAAAAAAGGCTTTTAAACATATTTATGCAAAATACTTCGTCAAGGAAGATCTAACTGTTCAAGCACAATACGGATTGTCTAGCTTAAAGGGCCAGTTGTCAAACTTTGACAAGTACTTTAAAAAAGCAGCGAAGAAATACAATTTTGAATGGCTATTGCTTGCTTCGGTATCTTACCATGAATCTAGATTCAATCCGAATGCAAGAGGGTTTGGTGGCGCTTACTCTATCATGCAATTTATGCCTGGCACAGGTCCCAAATATGGGGTGTATCCGAATTCACCCGTTGAAGTGCAAATAAATGGAGGGGCAAAAAAACTGGGAAAAGACTATTTGTCGTGGGAAATGATTCCTGACAAGGAACAACGTGAAAAATTCACTTTAGCTACCTACAACGCAGGACGTTCTCATATAGAAGACGCTCAAAGATTAGCAGAAAAACATGGTATGGATCCGTTGAAATGGGACGACAATGTCGAAGTGATGATGCTAAACTTGTCGAAAGCTGAATATTATCGTGACCCAGTGGTAAAAAATGGCGCGTTGAGGGGTGCCCGAACCTATCGTTATGTGCGCAAGATTTATGCACAATACCTTGAATGGAAGACCATATTCAATTGACCAAAATGAAACAATTATTGGTAATTGGTGGCCCTACTGCAGGCGGTAAAACGACATTGAGTATCGAGCTCGCCAAACACCTCAACACCGTAATTCTCTCCGCGGATTCACGACAATTTTACAAAGAAATGAGCATCGGAACAGCGAAACCTAACACCGTTGAGCAAGATGGGGTTCAACATTACTTTATTGATTCGCATTCCATTCATAACGCACTGAGCGCATCCAGTTTTGCCGAAGAGGCTATGCAGGTGCTAGAGAACGAATTCCTTAAGCATGATACGATTATCTTAACAGGTGGATCAGGCATGTTCATCGACGCATTATGTAAAGGACTTGATGACATCCCACATTCACCTGAAATAAGGGATAAAATCACACAGCAATGGAAGGAACATGGGATCGAGTTTCTCCAAGATAAATTAAAGGTTGCAGATCCAATTTATTTTGGCCAAGTCGATTTGCATAATCCAGTGCGTATCATTCGCGCTTTGGAAGCGATTGAGATTACTGGTCAACCCTTCTCTTCGTTGCGCAAAGCAGAAAAGAACAACCGACCATTTGAAACAAAATATTTCATTATTGAGCACAACCGTGAGAGTTTGTACGAACGCATAGACAAGCGCGTAGACCTTATGATTCAAAACGGACTTATTGAAGAAGTAAAAGATTTGTTGCCATTTCGAGAATGTAATGCACTAAATACGGTAGGATATTCGGAGTTATTTCAGCACTTCAACGGCGAAATGTCACTAGTGGAAGCAATCGATAAAATAAAGCAGAATACACGTAATTACGCAAAACGACAAATCACTTGGTGTCGCAGGTATACAGACGCCATTCGCATTCATTATTCAGGAGAAATCAACACCATGGTCGATGAAATTATTCGAGAAATTTCACATGTGAATGACCGTTAAATTTAGTTTGGAATGATTCTTGAAAATTGCCCACCAAATTTGTAAAAATGAAAATCACACTCAATCAGGTCATGCCCTTTCCCCTCGCCTCGATGCATCACGGTGAGCATAGCATTTGGGGCAAACAAATAGAACTGTTGCCTGGTAACAAAGTCATGTTGAACGCATCAAGTGGCAAAGGGAAATCAACATTCATAAATACAGTATTTGGTATTCGTACCGACTTTGTCGGTTCCGTAAATTTCGAAGCTACAGATATTAAAAATCTGAGCACACGAGACTGGACGAATATAAGACAGCGAAAGATATCGGCAATTTTCCAAGATTTACAACTTTTCCCAAGCATCACAGTGAAGGAAAACCTTTTACTGAAAAACAACTTGACTCAGACTTTCACCACTGATCAAATTCTCAATTTTCTTGATTTCTTGGGTATTTCAGACAAATGGGAGCAACAATGTGGACTACTATCCATGGGGCAGCAACAGCGCGTTGCGATTATTCGCGCTCTTTGTCAGCCTTACGAATGGTTACTGATGGACGAACCTTTTTCTCACCTCGATGAAGACAACACGCAACGTTGTTTGAAATTGATCATTGATCGCACAGAAGAACAAAAAAGTGGTTTCGTGCTTACCTCTTTAGGTGATTATCATGGTATTCAGTATGATCAAACCTTAATGCTCTAAGTCATGATCCAGAAACTCTTATTCAGAAATCAGGATCGCAAGCAACTCATAATTGCGATGCTTGGTGCTTTCATGGGTATTACTTTCCTCATCGCTTCTGTGCATTATCTTATTCGCTTGAACGAATTTGGGCAGGGCAGCGAAATCCTAGGTCCGAATACGATCATCGTTCAGAAGAAGGTAACCAACTCGAGTTCACTTGCTCTCACAAAAACAGATTTCAGCGAGAGGGAAATCGAAAAAATGGAGAAGCTTCCTTTCATCGAAAAAGTTAAGCCTGTCCTCAGCAACAACTTTGATGTCTCCTTTGAGACAGCAGACCCTTTGGTTCCTCGTTTTCGCTCAGATGTTTTTGTTCAAACCGTTGATCCGTCATTTTTGGACGTTCACAGCAACAAATGGCATTGGAAAGAAGGCGATGCTTTTGTGCCTATTATTATGCCTAGAGATTTTCTGGTGATGCTCAACACGTTTATGAGCGCAAGTAACATCCCTCAAATCTCTGACGATTTAGCGATGGACATCCGCTTCAAGTTTACCGTTTCCAATCAAACAAAAAAGGTGTGGGTGGATGCGCGTATCATAGGTTTCACGAATGAAGTTTCTTCAATTTTAGTTCCTGAATCGTTCATGGCTTATGGAAATGAACAGTTTAGTTTAGGTGAAGAGAAGAAGATTACGCAACTCATGATCTCGGGTAAGGAAAATGAATTCGGAAAGGTGGAAGCACTGTTAAAAGAAAAAGGCCTTGAGTCGAAAAATGCACAAATGGTGGCAGGACGATTAAAGAGTGTAATTGGAACTTTGCTACTAGTGGTCATGGGAATTTCAGTCATTGCCGTGTTCTTATCCGGTTTGGTGCTTCTACAATATATGCAATTGTTAATGTCAAAAAATGAATACGAAGTTCGAACTATGATGCGTATTGGTTATGCTCCAAAAATTCTCATTCGGACCTTCTTCTTGTATTTCGTAAAAATCTTTGGAATCATCGCTGGTCTCGGACTTGGATCATTCTTTATCCTGAAGTACTTTTTAGATGAAATGTTCACGACTGGAGGTATTTACCTAAACACTTCGGTCTCATTGGCTACTTTCCTTGTGCTTACAACGGTCTATACATTCTTTGCCATTGCGAGTTACAGAACAGCATCGAAAGGCATTCACCGACACTTTTAAAAGGTTAAAGAACTGTTAAATCGACCTACTTTTTTAACTTTGTTGCGTCTAAAGAATAATTTTCATCAACAAACGAAATTTCATATGAAAGCGTCATTATTTATCTCATTCATTCTTTTGGCTGGTTTGACCTTCGGGCAAAAACTAAGATTTAAAGTCGTTGGTCAGAAGGATACCACTGTTCACCTTGTTCGCTATTATGGACAAAAGTTATTTTATGCAGATACAGCGCAAATAAAGGGTGGATTCGTAGAATT
>Ga0315908_10001220_pt1 | contig 19567 bp, 19 predicted proteins | sample LakEriMetagenome_12_FD_203520 | JGI IMG/M metagenome (GOLD analysis project Ga0315908, IMG submission 203520) | Freshwater fungal communities from buoy surface, Lake Erie, Ohio, United States - Buoy 4 MA124 | ecosystem: Environmental > Aquatic > Freshwater > Lake > Lake biofilm | place: USA... | reverse complement strand
TCTCTGAATTCATTCAGGTAACTTTCGAAAAGATTGGTTTTGAACCTTATTCAATGCGCTTATCTAGAACAGATGCAGCTATCCAACGAGATGTAAAACTCAAAAGAGACACCAAACTACTGGAAGAGTTTCAGGTGATGGGAACACGTACCGATGAATTGTCAACCAGCACATTAAAAATCAAGAAAAGTAATTTACTCGAAAAAAATAATTTTGGAAAAGATTTGCCTTTCTTGTTAGAAGCTACACCTTCAGTCGTGACAACCTCTGATGCAGGGGCCGGAGTTGGCTATACGGGAATTCGCATACGTGGAGTAGATGCTTCTCGAATTAATGTTACCATCAATGGAATTCCGGTTAATGATCCTGAGTCGCACGATGTATATTGGGTAAATATGCCTGATTTGACATCCTCCATTAGCGACATGGAAATTCAACGTGGAATTGGAACATCAACCAATGGAGCCGCGGCTTTTGGAGCAAATTTGAATATTAAAACAGACAATATTTCTGCAAATTCATACGGCATTTTGGATAATTCATACGGTTCATTTAATACCTTAAAAAACACCATCAAAGCAGGAACAGGGTTAATTAATGGTAAATTTTCAATGGATGTTCGTTTGTCGCAAATTTTATCAGATGGATTCATCGACAGAGCCTCTTCCAATTTAAAATCCTACTTTGTTTCAGGAGCCTATGTTGGAAAAAAATCGTTGGTTAAGGCGGTTGCTTTTTCTGGGAAAGAAATCACCTATCAATCATGGTATGGAACGCCTGAAAGTAGAATTACAGGAAATGTTGATTCCATGAATGCGTATGCGGATAGAAATTTTTTATCGGATGAGGAACGAGCGAATTTGTTAAATTCAGGGAGAACTTACAATTATTATACTTATGGAAACCAGGTAGATAATTACCAGCAAGACAATTATCAGTTGCATTTCACCCACCGATTCAATCCAAAATTAGTATTAAACGTAGCCGGACATTACACCTATGGCCGTGGCTATTACGAGGAATATAGAAGGGGTGACGATTTAAGTTCGTACGGCTTGGATACAGTTTTTACTGGAAATGATACGGTAACCCAATCTGATTTAATTCGCCGTCGCTGGTTGCATAACGACTTCCTTGGAAGTGTTTATTCCTTAACGTATTCTGATAAAGATTTGCAGTTGATTTTTGGAGGTTCAGCAAATACCTACATTGGTCGTCATTTTGGAGAAGTAATTTGGGCGCGCTTTGCCTCTAATGGCGAATTAGGAGATCGTTATTACGATGAGATAGGGCGAAAATCAGAGGTTAGCAACTATTTGAAAGCGTCATACAAGTGGAAAAATTTCAACTTTTTAGGTGATTTGCAATACCGACACATTGATTATTCATTTATTGGAAATGACCAAGTTGATGGCGTAATCAAAGATATTGAGCAAAATGTAACATTTGATTTTTTCAATCCTAAATTTCAAATTTCTTACCTTCTTTCTCAAGGGCAATATAATCAGAATGTTTTTCTTTCTTACGGAATTGGAAACAGAGAGCCGGTGCGCCGTGATTTCAGACAAAGCACACCTCAAAGTAGACCAAAAGCTGAGCGAATGCGTGATTTGGAGGTGGGTTATATTCTTTCAGCAAAAAGATTCAATTTCTTAACTAATCTCTATTTCATGGACTACACGAATCAATTGATTTTGACGGGAGAAATAAATGATGTTGGTGGCTATACGCGAACAAATGTCAAAGACAGTTACCGAGCTGGAATTGAATTAACGTCTAGGTATCTTCTTCTTTCGGAAGTCAATCAAGATTTATCGATTGAAGCAGGAATTACCCTAAGTAGAAATAAAATTCAACTTTTTAACGAATATATAGATGCGTATTCAGATACCGAACCTTACTATACACAGCAAGTAATTCAACACGAAAACACTGATTTGGCTTTTTCACCTAATGTAAATGCATTTGGAGGTATTAATTATAGTTACAAGGGATTGACATGTAATTGGACAACTAAATACGTTGGGCGACAATTTTTGGACAATACTTCAAATGAATATCGCAGTATAAATCCATTTACTTTTTCCAATTTGACGCTCGCATTTATAATTCCGAACAAATTAACTAAAGAACTTTCACTCGGACTACAAGTGAATAATGTTTTCAATACTATGTATGAGAATAATGGCTATACATTTTCATACTTATACAATGGCACTATGACCACCGAGAATTTTTATTATCCTCAGGCTGGAAGAAACTTTATGGCAAGGCTATTAATCAAGTTATAAGGTATTTAATATTCAATTAATTTTTCTACTTTAGCTAGACGTTAATTGAATATTACCTATGCATTACCTATTTACTTTGGGTTTAGTTGGGGGGTTATTTTTCCAATCTTATGGACAATATTGCACCCAAGTTGGGCCAACCAGCACTGTTGATTCAAATGTTGAATCTGTTGATATAACAGGCGAAGCGAGCAGTATTTCTTACACGGGTTGTCCTGGATTGATTGGCTTACAAGACTTAACAAGCCAAATTGTATATTTAAATGCTGGAGCAATTTACCAGTTGGATGTACAGTTTGGAACATGTGGCGGAAATTATGCCGGCGCTGGACAGGCCTGGATAGATTTTGATCAAAGCGGAAATTTTGATGCTAACGAATCAGTGGGTACTTGGAGTGGAATTCCTCCTGTAAGCCTTTCTTTATTTAATTTTTCTGTGCCTGTAGGCGCTCAAAATGGATTAACTAGGATGCGAGTAATGCAGCGAGAACAGGGAACATTGCCCTTAGATCCATGTGGCACATTTTCTTGGGGTTCGGTTACTGATTTTGGTGTGTTTGTTCAAAATGGTATAGATTGCTCTGGATTTTTAGGAGACAATCAATCAGAGGCGATCGTCATTACTTCCTTGCCCTATGATACCACCGCCAATACGTCTATTTGTTATTCAAACCAAAATCCCGTTTATCCTTCCCCGGACATGTTTTTTAAAATAGACCCCAATCCGAACATGGAAAGTTTAACTATATCATTGTGCGGCAGTTCCTTTGATACATTTTTAAGTGTTTTGGATGCATTTGGCAATGTGCTAATATTTAATGATGACTCAAATACGTGTGATGGGGCTTCAGAATTGAATCTATTGACTGCCGAACTAGGAACCTTATATGTTGTAGTTGAAGGTTGGGGCTCAGAAATGGGTGAATTTAATTTTCACATCGAGGCAAATTACCTCGGAATTAATGAGGAAAACAATGATTTTTTAATATATCCAAATCCTTCTAATGGATTGGTTAATGTTTCCAATTTTACCGGTAAGTTATATGTAAAAAACACCCTTGGACAATTGCAACACGAAACATTTTGTGCCAATGAATCTGAACTAGATTTAAGCAAATTGTCTGCTGGAACCTATTTTATTTCAGATGAATCAGGTCGGATATTGAATAAGTTAATTCTAACACAAAAAGATTAGTTATGCTTAATAAAGTTGGATTAATCGTGTTGTTTTTTTCAATTACAGGTCATTCATTGGCAGGTGATTGGATTCAAAAAGCAACCTTTGGTGGAGTAGGAAGACACAGAGCTGTTGGTTGTGCGACAGATTATCGGGGATATATGGGATTAGGGCATGTCAATGGAACCGGTGTCGATATCTCCTATAAAGATTGGTGGGAATATGATCCAGCTTCAGATAGTTGGACTCAAAAAGCCAATTTCCCTATCAGTAATCATGGATCCGTATCGTTTGTTGTTGATAATATGCCTTGTGTGGGGGGGGGTCTTCCCTCGCTGGTGAATTTTATAAATTTAATCCGCAGTTAAATAGCTGGAGCCCAATTGCATCTTGTCCTTTTTTCAATCCGACAGATACACAAGGGTTTTCGGTAAATAACAAAGGGTATATTTATTTAATGAATCAATTAGCTGAGTATGATCCTTTATCAAATCAGTGGGAGTTAATGCCTGTAGCACCTATAAGTTTTGGCACTTGGAGTTGTTCTTTTTCTGTTGGCGCTAGTGGTTTTATAAAATCTGGAAACAAATTATACGAATTTAAACCTTCTCAACAGACTTGGCTACAACGAGCTGATTTTCCGGGGGTTTCAACCGGTGGAAGCAGTGCTTTTTCAATTAATGACATGGGATATATCACTTGTGGGTATGTCGGAGGACTTTCTGTTGTGACAGATCAAGTATGGGCCTTTAACCCGGGAATAAATCAATGGATTTCTGTTGAGGAATTTAAAGGAACGGGCCGTCGATTTCCTGTAGCTTTTGCCGTTGATAATAAAGGGTATTTTGGAACGGGAACAAATGGAGCAAATTTCAATGATTTTTGGCAATATAATCCGTCCATTAATTCTTTGGAGGAATCGTTGTCCTTGAAAGTAAAGATTTACCCTATTCCAGCTGCTGAATATTTTACTTTAGAAAAATTACCAAGCACTCCTATTGATAGGGTTAACCTTCTTACTAATCTCGGTCAAAACATCCGTCAAATAGAATTGGTTAATGGCAAAGAGCAAATTCCTGTTTTTGATCTTCCTACTGGAATTTATCACCTTATGTTCTATAAAGACAATCACTTTGTGGGATCTGAAAAATTTAGCATTCAAAAATGAAAACACTCTTATTTTTCCTCTTTGTCACTTTCCTCACGCATTCATTGATGGCTCAATCGGGGTATGGATGGACTAAGAAAAATAATTTTTTAGCTGGCAAAAGAGAACGAGCGGTTGCATTCTCAATTGGTGATTTTGGCTATGTAGCAACTGGTGTAGATACTGCTGAAGTGGTTCACAAGGATTTGTGGCAATACAATCCTCAAGAAGATTCATGGACCCAATTGGCTGATTTGCCCGGTTCAGCAAGGAGAGACGCAGTCAGTTTTACGCTTAATGGATTTGGGTACGTTGGTTTGGGTATAGACAATGAGGCGTCTATCATGGGGAATAAAAAAAGTGATTTTTGGAAATTTATTCCATCTTTAAATCAGTGGGATTCAATAGCGCCCTTTCCCGGTGGAGCAGGCAATGGTATATACTCTGCAACTGCTTTTACCGCTGATAATAAAGGGTTTGTTTGTGGCGGAAAAATAGGGCCAGGAATTTATTCAAAACAGCTTTGGGAGTATAAACCTAGTAATAATCAATGGATTCAGAGGGCCGATTTTCCAGGGGGAGTGCGTTATCAACTTTGTTCGTTTTCGATTAATAATTTTGGTTATGTTGGCTTGGGATTAAATCAAGACGTATATAAAAAGGATTTTTATAAATATAATCCAGGTTCAAATGAGTGGTTTCCTATTGCTCCATTTCCTGCTATGGAACGAGGAGGAGCTTCTACTTTTGTGTTGAATAATAAAGGATATGTTTGTCTTGGTACAAACGGTGGGTTGCAAGGTGATTTATTAGAGTATAATCCGAATTTAGACGCGTGGTTTCTCAGACAAAGTTATGGGGGTAGCGAACGTAAAAATGCCATTAGTTTCGTAATAGGAACCAAAGCATATGTAGGATTGGGCAAGGGAGAATCAGGAAAAAAAGCAAGTATTTACGAGTACGGCGATATGACATTGTCTGAAATAGATAAATCATTAGCATCAGATTTTTTAATGTTTCCAAATCCTAGCAATGGGGATGTTAACTTTAAAGTTGAAGGAGATTCACACCATCAACTCACGGTTACAGATATTAATGGGATTATTGTTCTAATGTGCGAAATTAATATTCAACAGACCCTCGACCTTAGGGATTTACCTACAGGAATTTATACCGTACGTGTTGGAAACTCTAAATTCAGTCATAAACTAATTTTAGAATAGGAAAATGAAAAAACTGTTATTTGTTAGTGTACTGTTTCTATGTTCGCCAGCTATCTTTTCACAAGATTATTGGGAACAAAAAGATTCGGTTAAGGGGCCTCCAAAGTCAGCAGCATCGGCATTCACTATTGGTTCAGTTGGATTGGTAGTTTGTGGACTTGATGAGGTTGAATTTAAAAGAAAAAGCTATGTTTATAGTCCTTTCCAAAATGATTGGGATGAAACAAGCCCGCTTGGTGGTGATTTTGGTGATGGGTTGCAGCGTGCATCTGCTTGTGGTTTTTCCATTGAAAATAATGGGACAACAAAGGGGTATATTGCCTTAGGACAAGCGCAAACAGTTCCTTTTCTGAACGATTTATGGGAATTCGATCCAGTTACTGAAGCTTGGTCTCAAAAGGCAGACTTTATTGGACAACCCCGAAGGCAGGCCGTTTCATTTGTGATAGGAAGTAAAGCATATGTTGGCACAGGAGAAGGCACAGGAGGTTTATTGAAAGATTTTTACGTGTATGATGCCCAAACAAATTCGTGGGATCAAATTTCTGATTTTGCAGGCTCAGCACGAAGACAAGCCGTATCATTTGCTTTGGCTGGCAAGGGTTTTCTGGGAACAGGAGACGACGGTATAAAAAGAAATGATTTTTGGATGTATAACCCACAAACAGATCAATGGATTCTAAAAGCCCAATTCTCAGGCATTGCTCGATCGGGTGCTTGTGCATGGTCAAATGGGCCCACTGCTTTTATAGCTACGGGCGAAGGCGCTGATTTTTCTTTTTTGAATGATCTTTATGAATACAATTATTATACGAATAGTTGGGTGCAACGCGCAAGCTTACCTGGCAGTCCTCGTAAAAATGCCATTGCCTTTTGTTTAGATGGGGTAGGGTATGTTGGAACAGGATACAACAATCAATTTTTAGATGATTTCTATGCTTACTATCAATTAGTTGGATCAGATGAATTAGAGAGGGAACAGGTAAACATTCATACCAATTTAACTCAAAATAGTGTTTTCATAAATTCAAAAAATGATTTAATACAATCTATTGTCGTTGTAAATTCCTTAGGGCAGAAAATTCAGGAAATTAAAAATATCCAACAAGAAAATTATTTATTGAACACAGAGGATTTTCCAGCTGGAACCTACTATATTTCTATTGAGTGTCAATCCTTACGAACAACAAATTCAACAATAGTCAAATTATGATTAGGTTTCTTCCCATTATCGCTATTGCCCTTTTTTCTTGCACAGACCAAAGTGAAATCAATAAGGTGAGTTCAACTACTAATTCAAGTCAACAGCCAAAAGTAGATAATAGCGCGCCACGCGATAAAAATGTGGATACCACCAACAATGTCATTACAACCAGTGATTATTCTGTCAAGAGCACAAAGCAAGAAAACGGCTGGGGATATGAAATTTACAAAGGTTCAAAACTTGTGATAAATCAAAAAAACATCCCTGCAGTTCAAGGAAATCAATCTTTTAAAACAGAAACAGATGCCATAAAGGTAGGAGAATTTGTAGTAACTAAACTCTTGCAAAATCAGTTTCCTCCAACCCTATCACTTGAAGAGTTAACATTGCTTGGCATAGTGTTTAACCAATAGGCTGTTCAAGAAGTCATAAATAATGCAGTTATTAAAGTATTAACGTTAATTACTTTTTTTCTTTTTAGGTAGGCTAATAATCATAAATTGTATATTTACTCTATATTTAAAAATCAGTATATGAAAAAAGTTCTATTATCAGGAATTGCAACAATTTTTATGCTTGCTTCAAGCGTAATTGCTCAAGAGTCTTCGGATAAACCGATGAATGCAAATTGGGGTGGTTTTGATTTTGGTTTTGCCTCAATGAATAGTTCAAATGAATGGAACAATAAATTATTACAATCATCTAGCATTGGGATTAATTTAATTGAATATAAAATACCAATTTTCAAACAATATTTAGGGTTAACAACTGGTTTAGGGGTTAATTTTAGAACATTTACATTTCAGAACCAGTATGCTATGGTATCGACAGATAGTACGATTTCACTTCAAACTGGAAATCCAACGTTGTATGATAGCCTTGCCTCCATTCGATATTCAACATTTAACCAAGGATTTATACAACTCCCAATATTACTTGACTTTTCAACAAAAACGAGACAAGCAAAGTCGGTTGGTATTTCTGCTGGCGTAATAGGAGGTTTGCGAATGTATGCCAACCATCAATTACGTGGAAAATATAGCAATGGCGATAAGTTTAGTAATCAGATGAGAGATGATAAACGCTTCCATTCAAACCTTTTTGCTTTGGATGCAACCGTTCGAGTTAGTTATGGTGCAATTGGAGTGTTTGGTACTTATAGTCTAACCTCAGTTTTCCACAAAGATGCTGCACCGAAGCTCAATCCTTTTTGTGTAGGGATTAGTATTAATGTTGATTATAATGAAGAATCAGACGGTCCAAAAGACGAAGCTCCAATACCTTCTTCAGAAAGTGGTATTAGAAGAAGATAATTGGGCGTTTACGAATGGGTTTCTTAAATAAAAAAGTATTTCTTCTTTTTATAATTTCAAGTTTTTTAACATGTTCGTGTGGCGATAAATTTCAACCTAAAAAAGAAATACGTACGGATTGTGTTATTGGTAGTGAACCTGTTAGAAAAGTGCTTTTCGTTGGATGGGATGGCGTAAGAACAGATGCTTTATTCGCTGCTCACACACCTTGTATAGACAGTTTATTAAACCATTCCTATTACAACTGGTCAACTGATCGGGGAGAATATACGGTGAGCGTCCCTGGGTGGTCGACAATTTTACACGGCGTTTGGCCCTCAAAACACGGGTTGACAGACAATACTTTTTCGTCAAATAATTACGAGTCATATACGGATATTTTCACCTTGGCAAAGCAGTTAAAACCCAATTTAAGTGTTGCTACATTGAGTAATTGGGATGATTTTTTAAGGATAACTGAAAACGAGAATTACGCCCAAAGATTTGATTCCGACCGAGATTTGAAAGATGATGCGGTCAAGTTACTAAACTCATGTACTCCAGACATTATGCTATTACATTTTGACAATCCTGACGCATTTGGGCACGATAGCGGTTTTTCTCCGATAAATCAAGAATATTTGAACGCGATTAGTATTTCTGATGCATATCTGTCTGAAATTATGATGACAATTGAACAGCGAGAATCCCTTTATAATGAAGAATGGTTAATTGTAATTTCAACAGATCACGGTGGCGAAGGTACGGGTCATGGGAATCAATACGATTTACTACAGACAAGATTTGTTTGGTCGATATTAAGAAAGCCCGGAATGAATGGACCTATTGAAATTCCAATGGTGAATAGTATCGATCTTTTACCTACGATGCTAAATTGGCTAAACATTCCACTTCAATCAAATTGGAATTTGGATGGGGTAATTTTATTTTAGCGATCTAAACCAAAAAATACTTTAATAAAAACAAAGAGGAAGAAATTATAAAAAACAAGTTCATGAAGAGAGAAAAATCTTCTAATTTGTTGCGGGTTTCAATCAAAAGATCCTCTTTATCATGAATGGATAATGTTGCAAATTCTTTATGGCGAGAAATGATAAACTTAGTTGCTTGTCGTTCGATTTTTCGTGTGATTTGATTGTAACGTATCATTGTATTAAATTTTATGATACAAAGGTGCAACAGACAAATGGTCTTAGAATTAAAAATTATTAGTAGGTTTTATTTTTACCAATGATTACGCGGTGAAGAGTACGTAGAATTACGAAGATCTCTTAGGTGTTTTTTTCTCCACAAAGATCTATTTCCATTAGTTGTCGCTTTATAGCAACCTCTTGATCTAAAGAAAGTAAATACATTAACTTCGTAATAGCTGCCTCAGTCGTCATATCTGTTCCACTGATAACACCAACCTTTTGAAAGAAAGAACTAGTTTCATATTTTCCCTGTTCTACCGCTCCGGAAGAACACTGACTAATATTTACGACTAAACCGCCTTCATTTATGTAATTTTTGATGGACTGTTGAAAAACCGGAGAACTAAATGCATTGCCAGACCCAAACGTTTCTATCACTAGCGCTTTTAATTTTGAAACATCAAATAACGATTGGTAATTTTCAAACGGGAGACCAGGATAAAGCTTAATTAATGCTACTCGATTGTCTATTTTTTTCCAAAATGTTGTGGATTTTTCTGTGGATCTAAACAGTTTGTTAAAATCATATTCAATATGCACACCTGCGACCGCAAGTGGCGAGTAGTTTGGTGAACGAAATGCCTGAAATTGATTGGCAGAAACCTTTGAAGATCGATTTCCACGGTATAGTGAATATTCGAAGTAAACACAAACTTCTTGCACAATGGATTGATTGTAGTCATCTTTCTGCGCTGCAATTTCAATGGCTGTAATTAAATTTTCTTTTCCATCGGTTCGAATAGTACCAATTGGCAATTGAGAACCCGTCAAAATAATCGGCTTTTTTATTCCCTGAATCAAGAAACTAAGTGCAGATGCCGTATAGGCCATTGTATCAGAACCATGTAGAATAACAAACCCATCATAGTTATTGTAATTGCCTTCAATGATTTCCACCAAATTTAACCAATGTTCTGGCGTCATTTCAGAAGAATCAATGGGCTTGTCAATACTCACTGAATCAATACTCACAGGAATTCGATTCAATTCTGGTATCTGATTATACATGTGATTAAAGTCGAAACTTTTTAACTCACCACTAATTGGATCATTAATCATTCCAATTGTGCCCCCTGTATAGATTAATAAAATCGAGCTTCTTTTTTGCATAAATAGCAATGAATAGGTTCTAAAATTAGCCTTTTTATTGATATAAGGAATAGTGTATCCTCAATAATGAGGAAAGAATAACAAGAAGAGATTCTCAAAATAATGGTTTGAGTGAACCCAGATAAATAATTAATCCGCTTTTGCAACAGCGAATAAATACTCACGATTCATTCGAGCGATATTTTCGAGCGATATTCCTTTCGGACATTCAATTTCACAAGCTCCTGTGTTCGTGCAATTTCCAAAACCTTCTTCATCCATTTGACGAACCATGTTTATCACGCGTTCCTTTGCCTCTACTTTTCCTTGTGGAAGAAGCGCGTATTGAGAAACTTTGGCGCCTACAAACAACATGGCTGACCCGTTTTTACAGGATGCCACACAGGCACCACAACCAATACAAGCCGCAGCCTCAAAAGCTTTATCTGCGTCTGATTTTGGGATAGGAATAGCATTGGCGTCCATCGTTCTTCCAGAGGTATTCACGGAAACAAATCCTCCCGCTTGCTGAATACGATCAAAAGCACTTCTATCAACAACCAAGTCTTTAATTATTGGAAATGCACGGGATCTCCACGGCTCAACGTAGATAGTATCGCCATCCTTAAACATTCTCATGTGCAATTGACAAGTCGTTATACCTGTATCCGGTCCATGAGCTCTACCGTTGATATATAGCGAACACATACCACAAATTCCTTCCCTACAGTCGTGATCAAATGCAATGGGCTCTTTTTGCTCATTTACTAATTGTTCATTAAGCTGATCCAACATTTCCAAGAAAGAACTGTCGGTAGAAACTTTATCTAATTTGTAGGATTCCATAGAACCTTTCGCATTAGAATTTTTTTGTCTCCAAATTTTAAGGTTGATGTTAATAAATTTGGTTGCCATATATTTATTTTAATAATTGTTGAACTTGAAATTCTAATTCATTTAAATACTCTGAAATGATATCCCAAACTACCTGATAATCTATTCCAGAGTAATCATGAATCATTCTGTTTCTTAGACCTTTCATTCTTTTCCATTCAATTTCAGGGTGAGTTATTTTAAAATCATCTTCTATCTTTGAACTTACCTCACCAATAATTTCAAAGTTCCTCACGCATGCATCAATTGTTTTATCGTCTTGAATGAATAGCTCGTAATCCATCCCTTCTGTATACTTTTTTATTTTTTGGATAGAATCCAATATATCTTTCAATAGGATGTTTCTATCTTTTTTAGACATAAATCAAATCGTCTTTTATGCGTTCAAAATAATTTGATTTCAGTCCATTTCTTGATATTACATCTGTCTTTATGCCTAGACAAGCTTCGATTTCTTCCGCCAGATCAATGAATTTTATCCCAATTTTTCCATTTAACTCCACCAAAACATCAACATCACTTGACACGGTAGCTTCATTGCGAGCATAAGAACCAAAAATAGCTAATGCCGACAAAGGGTATTTAGCCTGTAAAATAGGTTTTATTGCTGCTAATTGAAGTTTTATGTCCTGTAGCGATACCATTTACTTATAATTTCTTGCTGCAATTTTAATAAACTCATAGTTTAATGGTTCTTTATTCAGAGCCGCTTTAGTTGCATCTCCTCCTGCATATTCCCAAGCTGCTGCATACTTGAAGTTTTCATCATCTCGTAATGTTTCTCCTTCAGAATCTTGGTATTCTTCTCTAAAGTGTCCTCCACATGATTCATTTCTATTAAGAGCGTCCACCGCCATTAATTGTCCCAACTCAAGGAAATCTGCCACTCGCATTGCTTTATCTAATTCTGGATTCAATTCGTTCGCATCACCTGGAACAAAAACGTCTTTGTAAAATTCTTCACGTAAAACACCTATTTCCTGAATGGCTTCGTTTAATCCCTTTTCGCTTCGTCCCATACCCACTTTGTTCCACATGATCAAACCGAGCTTTTTATGAAAATAATCAACAGATTTAGTCCCTTTATTGCTTAATAAACGCTCAATGGTAGATTTTACATTGTTTTCAGCCTCGTCAAATTCAGGTGAATCAGTTGGAATTTTACCAGTTCTAATTTCATTTGCCAAATAATCTGAAACAGTATAAGGCAACACGAAATATCCATCTGCCAATCCCTGCATCAATGCAGAAGCACCTAAACGATTTGCTCCGTGGTCTGAAAAATTTGCTTCACCTGCCACAAAACAACCTTCAATGGTACTTTGTAAGTTGTAATCAACCCAAACGCCACCCATTGTGTAGTGAACAGCAGGATAAATTTTCATTGGCGTTTCATAAGGATTCTCGTCCGTGATTTTTTCGTACATCTGGAAAAGATTCCCGTATTTTTCTTCAATCCACTTCTTTCCTAATTCTAAAATTTTACTTTCAGATGGATTGTGATCTCCTTGAGAATATGCAGCTTGACGTCCTTTCGTTTTAATTTCTGTTGCAAAATCCAAATAAACCCCTTCTTGCGTATCATTGGCCTCAATTCCAAACCCTGCATCACATCGTTCTTTAGCAGCTCGAGATGCAACGTCACGAGGAACTAAGTTTCCAAATGCTGGATAACGTCTTTCTAAGAAATAATCTCTATCTTCTTCAGCTATTTGAGTCGGTTTCAATTTTCCCTCACGAATTGCTTGCGCATCTTCTTTTTTCTTAGGAACCCAAATACGACCAGAATTTCTTAATGATTCAGACATCAAGGTCAATTTTGATTGATTAGTTCCGTGAACAGGAATACATGTTGGATGAATTTGAACAAAACAAGGATTTGCAAATAAGGCTCCTCTTTTGTGTACTTTCCATGCTGCTGAAACATTACTTCCCATGGCATTTGTTGAAAGGAAATAAACGTTTCCGTAACCACCCGATGCTATAATAACTGCGTGTGCTGAATGGCGTTCTATTTCACCAGTAACTAAGTTTCGAGCAATGATTCCACGCGCTTTTCCATTTACAACAACCAGATCCAACATCTCATGTCGATGGTACATTTTAACCCTCCCTAAACCTATTTGACGGGATAGCGCTGAATAGGCACCTAACAATAATTGTTGCCCGGTTTGTCCCGCGGCGTAAAATGTACGTTGAACTTGTGTTCCACCGAAAGATCTATTATCTAATAAACCGCCGTATTCGCGAGCAAAAGGAACACCTTGAGCCACACATTGGTCGATAATATTTCCAGACACCTCAGCTAAACGGTGAACATTTGCTTCGCGAGCCCTGTAATCTCCGCCTTTAATCGTATCATAAAACAAGCGATACGTTGAATCCCCGTCGTTTTGATAGTTTTTAGCAGCATTTATTCCACCTTGTGCTGCAATCGAGTGCGCTCGGCGAGGTGAATCCTGAAAACAAAAAGCTTTCACATTATAGCCCATTTCGCCCAAAGACGCTGCGGCTGCACCTCCAGCTAAACCAGTTCCAACAACTATCACATCAATTTTAGAGCGATTGTTTGGAGCAACCAACTTCATGTGGTTTTTGTGATTTGTCCATTTTTCTGCTAAAGGACCTTCAGGAATTTTAGAATCTAATTTTGACATATCGATTCGAATTTTAATCTATTTAGTAATGAAAATCAATATCGGAATAATTGCAAACAATAAAGGCACGATTACGGCAAAACCATATCCTGCTTTCTTAATCCATGGGGTGTAAGATGAATGATTCACCCCTAACGTTTGAAAAGCTGAGGAGAATCCATGCCATAAGTGAAAGCCAAGAACAATCATGCTCAATACGTAAAATAATACAGCCCCAAGTGCTAGATTATTCAATGGAAACCCTTCTTTTGATTTATTGTGACCGAAGAATGCAAATACCAAAGAATGCAAATCTTTGTAACCCTCTGCCATTTTTAAATCAACTCCTTTGGCATATAAATCTGTTTTGTTTTTTACATCAAGTTGATCAACGGGAACATAATCACCCGAAGTTGTCAAGTAAAGTTTCACATTCACTTTTTGAACTTGTCCTGTCATTGGGTTGTTATCTTCAACAGTTAACTCTTTCACGTGTAGGGGGAATTTATCACTCGAAATTTTAGCTTTCCACCAAAAATTGGCCATGTGCGTAGCAATGAAAACAAGAATCAACGTTCCAAGAACAGCCATATTTCTAGAGGCCATTGAGCTATTCGCTGAAGGATTACTATAAGCGTAGGGTATTGGTCGAGCTTTTTTATTCTGGAAGGCAAGCATAATTCCATCAACAGCGTGAAAAATTATCGAAATGTACGTTAAATAGGATAATATTTTAATTGCCGGATTGTTCGCCATGAAATAGGCATACTCATTAAATGATCTTTTGCCTTCTTCTCCTGTTTTTAATATTAGTTGAAGATTTCCTGCAAGGTGACCCACTAGAAACAAACACAAAAATAATCCCGTCAAAGCCATCCAATATTTCTTTGCAATTGACGATTTTAATAATGCAGACTTACTCATATCTCGTGTAATAAATTAAATTCAACATTTCGAAGTACAAATTTATAGCTTAGAACAATGCAGAATGATTTTAGTTCTTATTTAGAATCAATCTAATTTATCTGCCGTGTAAAAGAAAATAACCAATGGTAAAATTCATCTGTTCGGAATATTTTTTCGAGTGCTCCGTGGTTTGCCTCTGGGTCGACAATGAATTTGAGTTTATTGGAATTAGCACATTTTTTTATTGCTTCTGCAACCTTAATTGACTCAGAAACAGGTACTGACTCATCCTTTTGTCCGTGTTCGATCCATAAAGGAACTGTAGCTAGGCGACATGCATCTCGAACATCTCCACCACCACACAGGGCAACTGCTGCAGCTACTTTTTCAGGATATTTGCCTGCGAAATTTAAAGTCCCATATCCTCCCAGGCTCATTCCGGCGACGTATACTCTATTCGAATCAATGTTGTAATTTCGAATCATATAATTCACTAAGGATAAAATTTTATCTGGATTCCAACTTTCCCCCTTTTTTACTTGGGGTCCAACAACATAACCTGCCACAAAACGCCCTTTTTTTTCCATTTCATGAATGACCCCATATTTCTTTACTAAAGTTAAATCTTGACCAGATAAACTTCTACCATGAAGGAATACTAGTAGTGGGGAAGGCCCTCGACTGTCAATAGAATCTGGCGGAACTGAAAGTAAAAAGGGATATAAACCTTCTTTTAATACTTCATTGAAAGTAGCTTGTGAGAATGCGTGATTTGATGTAAAAACCAATAGAAAACAAAAAGAAACGAAAATTTTCATCCTTAACTCCAACCTATTTATATCCTTCTAACGCAAAAACGGAAAAGGAAGAAAGCCAATGATCAATGTCGTAGTTTCCCTTGCCAATGCTAAGCTGTGCGTAATCCCACATTTCGTTCATAGCATTTGTCCATTTTCCTTTTAGGGAAGGACTCACTGATTTTTTTGGCAAGCTGATTAACATTCCATTTAAACACCAAATGCGATTCAAATGAAATCCGTCCCAATGCGATTCATAGCCATCATGCACCTCTGTTTTATTAATTTTCAAGGCTAGGTGAGCGCGGCTTTCATCAACAAGTTCAGGTGTAAATTTTGAAAGCCAAGCTGCGTATTCCTTTCCTGATAACACCTTGCGCATTAAATCAGCAATTAACAAGGTTCCGGACATGAAATCATATTCCACAGGCTCACTTAAAATAGGGGCGTTTTCGATAGTTAAATAGTATTTTTTTGCCGCAGCTAGAAGTGTTTTTTCAAGTTTCTTTTTCTTGAATGAGCGTGAATAATCTAGTGCAAAAGAGATTCCCATTGCAGGGCTATCATGACTGCCAGAAATTTTCACAGATGGTGTGGCATTCCAATATTTCAAATGATTTTCTTCAATTAAAACTAACAATGGTTCACTATTTTTTAACCATTTTTTTGCATTCTGGTCATTCCACGATTTAAGTTCGTCGGCAAGTTTTAAAAACCAACTTTGTCCATAGGGAAATTCAAAATACCCTTCCTCATTTTGGCTCAGAAAAAATGCTTCATACTTCATATTTTCAACAGAAAATGCTTCATTCAATCTAGCTCGAATTAGCGTAGCTTCAGGAATAGACGGATGATTTTTTAGTAGTTTAATCATGCACCAATGATTATGTACTGATGAATGCCAATCGAAACACCCGTAAAAAGAAGGCCATAAATCTTTCGAGGTAGTTGAATCTACAATTTCATAATGTTCTTTATATTTTTCATAAAAGTGAGGTGATTGTTTATCAGCACATTGCAAAGACAATTTTGCAAAGTAGGATGCTCCGGACTCTGTTAATTTGTAAATGCCATCATCTCCTTTTTGTGTAAGGTTAGACTGAGAAAACAAAACTGAAAGTTGATTCAGTAAAAGAAAAGAAAATAGAATAATAGCAGCTTTCATGAGAGAAAATTATTAAGTAAGAGTTGAAAAGTAAAAATTACTTTTTTTTCATTTCCAAAACAGATTTCACGGTCATTTTCATTCCCATCATATCTATCACGGTATTTAATGTGCCGCCTATACTTGAAAACATTCCGTTTGTGTAATCAAAATTAGAAGTTATAGTCCCATTCATTTCTGGAGCCATTCCTTTTGTCATGTCCATAGCCGCTTGGTCTTCTGAATCCATTCCCATCCCTTCTGTTCCGCTGAATCCACTCATGTTGAAAGAACCCTCTTCCGTTTGACCACTTGCAGAACCTTGAAACATATCTGCACTTTTTGAGGTGCTGATTTTTTCATCTAAGGTAGCGATTCCATTGGCCATAGATTTTACAACAATATCAACATTGTAAATACCTGCCGAAACATTATAGGTGTCTCCTTGTGCTACTTTTCCATCAGGAAGTACCATCATTTCCAAAAAATCATAAGGAAAAACGTCTAAATGATCGCTCTCTTCATTTTCTTTAACCGTGGCTTTTTTAGTTGTATTCAAAGTTTGAACAGTATATCCTGCTTTAATTTTTCCTGTTTTCGGGTCAAATTCTGCATAAACATCCACTTTTTCATCTGATGTTTGAAATCCAGCACTTGCACTATTTTGATCAGCTTTAGCATAAACAAGGTAGTTACTAGTTGGCGTTGTTACCAAACTAACTTTTTTTGGAAATGTAAAGCGGCCTTTTTTGTCAACCGTGATATCACTTTGCACGGCATTTTTTGGGAGGCTGGCTAAATTTGCCAAAACAGTTCCTTTTGAATCTTTAACTGAATAATTTACTAAAAACAGTTTTCCTTTGGCCAGTCCGTTAAGATCAACGGATTGAATAAACAAAACAAAATCAATAGTGGTTGTAAATTTCTCTTGAATATTCATCCCCATTGCTGAGGTGGTGACATCATCTTTTTGAATAGAGGCAAAGGTGTAACTTGTATTAGCCTTCCATTTGTAAATTAATTCTGTCGCTTTTAAAAGATGGATAGAAAGTAAAAACAATGCCGAAACTAATAAATTTTTCATAAAGGTTTAATTTTTTGATTTAAAAGAAAATCCGTTTTTTAAAATACTAAATGATTCTGTTCCAATACCCACAATTGAAACTATATTTAGCGGAAACTCTAGTAATACATGGGTGAAACTCAAGAAAAACAAGAAATTCAGACCAATTGAGTAATCATAAGCATACGCACCGCAAGCCAATAACCAAAGAATAATTACAGCAGCAAAACGTATTTTAGGAACTTTATGCCAGCGAATAACCTCGGTTTTACTAAACCAATTCAAATAGTGATATAAATAAGCAAAAGCAATAAAACGCATAAGCATAATTCCAATTGTAGAAAAGAAAACAGTATTCCAATAATAGTCCTTCCCGTTGATTGGAATGGCATATTTAACAGGAATTGGCTTCAAGTAATATTCGCTCTGAGAATTTTGTACAATGAAGTTTTCATTTAATTTATTTTTCAAAGAATCCGTAATTCGCGCTCTGTCAGCAACAGCCATTTGATTACCCTCACTTTTTTTATTGATTACTGAATCGAGATATTGCTTATTGGTAAGCAAAGGATCATCTGTAAGTTTAAAATGATCTAAAATACTAACATTCGTATAAAAGAATCCCTCGCCATCGGCATAATAGGCTTTTTTACCAAAGTCTGAAATAAAGTTTGATTTTGTTTCAACAGGAGCGTAGAACACCAAAATTATTGGAAATAAAATAAAAGTAACTATGGATAATAAACCTGTTTTGCTTCTCGATTTTAATGCGCCATAAAGCATAAAGAGACCGGTAAATACATAGACGTGAATTAAGGTTGGAACTAAGGATGTTAAGGCAAAAACAGTTGTGCTTGCTCTATTTGCATCAGCTCTTTCTGGTGCAAGCCATCCTGAAATAAAAACAAATAGCAAGAAAATAGAAACAATTTTTACGAATATGTTTTCAACAAGAGCGAATAATATCGCACTGAAGAGTGCGAAAACAATTAATTTATCAAATAAATTAGCTTCAACAAAGGACTCATAAAAATCTACATTTATTCCAAAATCTTTGGCAAAGGCAGCATATGACAGTAGGACTCCAATGACCAGTAAAACAACAAAATCATATTTTCCTTTTGAAAAATAGTTTCGATCGTGCAACCAACTTATTTCAGTTAAATAATGAAGTGGACCTAAGAATGCGTAGGCGAATAGGAATGTCTCAAAAGGTAAGAAATAAGCTAACAACGCGCTGAGCGCCATTAACCCCATATTCAAATAATTAATTTGTGCGTCTTTAGCTAGATTCATTTTCAATTGAATTTACACAAATTTACTCATTTTCTCTGTCGAATAGTTATTTTAGAATAATTTAAATCGGGTCTAATTAGATTCTAAACCCAAAATATATAATCGATTAAAATTTACCTTACTTAAAGGTAAAATAGTTTAAATTTGTCAAAAAGTATCTATGCAACTCTATAATAAAATCATGCTCTACTTTT
>Ga0315908_10001218_pt1 | contig 19581 bp, 8 predicted proteins | sample LakEriMetagenome_12_FD_203520 | JGI IMG/M metagenome (GOLD analysis project Ga0315908, IMG submission 203520) | Freshwater fungal communities from buoy surface, Lake Erie, Ohio, United States - Buoy 4 MA124 | ecosystem: Environmental > Aquatic > Freshwater > Lake > Lake biofilm | place: USA... | reverse complement strand
TATTATTATATTTTAAATTCATTCGAATTCATCGATTTCTTCTTACATCTAATTGAATATCTTTTCGTAATCAGATTAATCTTTTGTAATTTCTTCTTTCTTTTAGATTATTATTTAATAAGTTTACTTTGCTCTTTTATTAAATTGTCTATTTGAATCTTGGTTCCTCTATTAGTTGATAATTTGTAAAACAACTTTATAAGTTATTTCCGCATATATTCATTATAGATTGCATTCCTTTTAACCCATCTGCAATATACTTAGCATCTAAAATCTGTTATTCGTTAAATGCAACTTAAGTATTCTTACTCATTATTACTAATTATTATTCTATTTTCAGATCATTTGTTATCACAGATTTTAAATTCGATTCTTTACTTTACAGCTTTCCACTTTATAAGTAATTTACGTTTATATCTTTATTTTAATAATTATTTAATTGTTATTATAATAAATTATTTTAGCTATTTTTTTATTCATCCTATTCATTTTTTTATTCTTCATTACTTCCTAAAACTTATTAAAATCTTTGTTAATTAAAAATACTAAATAAACTTTTATCACTCTTTTAATTTTTCTTATTAATTAGTTTGTCAGCTTGTTAGTTTAAAATATTTGCTAATTTATTATTTGTTTAAACTTTTTAAGTTAAAGATTATTACTTTTATTTAATTAATTTTGCAGCTTATAAATTTAGATTTTATAAAAATAGGTTGTTTTTATTATTATATAAAACACTAGTTTTTAAAGAAAAAATTATTTAAACTAAAACTATATTTATTATTACCAAATTTATCTTCATTTTAATTTATATTAATTAATTATTAATTAAATTTATAGATAAAAAAATAAATAAATAATTTGAATGATAATTTAATAATCTGAAGAAAACCTTATTTTTAATGAGGATTAAAAATCTTAGCTACAAAAACTAAAAAATATATTAAATTAATAGATTGAGTCAAATGAATAATTAAATTAAGAAAATTAAACATTAAAATAAAACCAAAAAAAACTTTTGCAAGTATTATAATCAAAAGATTTTACTATAAATTTTTATAATAGTTAAAAAAATAAAGATCATAAAAAATTAAATTGACTTAAAAATGTATTACCTTTATTTTTAAAATAATTGCTTTAAAAAAAATATTTTTATTTTTTCAATATAATTAGAATATATAAATAAAATTTGAAAATAAATTATTCTAATAAAATTATATTGATTGAAAAAATATTATAAATAGTGAATTTATTTATTTGGTAAAATAAGTTAAAATTTTTTAAGAATTTGAATAATCAGAGTAAATAAAATTTTCTTTAATAAAGTAAAAATGATTGAAATAAGGTTTAGCAATTTCTAATTATTTTAAATTAAATATTCAATAAAAATTAATAAAGAACTATAAATAAATAAACTCAATATTATTTTTTTTTAAACTGGAGAAAATAATAGTAAGAGATTGATTTTTAGTCAAATTTAAACTAATTTAATAATGAAAATAATTAATAAAAATAATATAATAGGGTTATAATAATTTTTAATTGAATTTATAATATATAGATTAAATAATATTAAAATCTATTTAATAAATTAAAGTTATTACATATAAATCATATTAATAATCTAAAATTTAAAGTCAAAACGAAAAATTAAAAAAAATTATTAAATTTATTTTTTTTTAGTAAAAAAATCTACATTTTATTATAATATTTTTGTTTTAATAAAATAATAAATTTTTCATAAGGAAAAACAAACAATTAAATATAAACCAAATAAATAAATAATGATAATATTGATAGTCAATTTAAGGATATTGATAATCATTTTAAGGATAAAAATTAATTTGATGATATATTCAAAAATATTTTAAATTTCTAAAGAGAAAAATAAAACGAAATTAAATTAAAGAAAAAAAAGTCATATAAATTAATTATTAAAATTAAATAGTAAAAAAAAATAAATATTAATCATAAATTTATTTTATATAGAGAAAAAGTAAACAACATAAATAAAGTTTAGAATGAATTAATGTAAAAATATTATTAAAAGGTTATTAATTTTTCAATTTAATATGAAGAAAAAACAAAAAAAGTAGAATAAGAAAATATTATTTTAAAAGAATAAATAAGAAATTATGAAGTTGAAATGAAAAATTATAAAATTTATATTATTGAATTGGAAAAAAGTATAAAAGAGATATCTAAAAATTATTAAAATTAAGAAAAAAAATTACAATAAATATAAAATTAAAGCCAAAGTATTTAAAATAAAGAAGATTATATAATAAATTTATAAAAATAAAATTGTGATTTTTAATAAGAATTAACTAGAATAAATAATAATTTAAATAGTTAATAAAAGGAAAACTTAAAAAATAAAAAAATAATAGATAGTTTAGTTATTGATAAATAAGATTTAATTATTAAATTAGAAGAATAATTACAGTTTATTTTATAAGTTAAATAAGAAATGATAAATAAAGATAAAGAAATAGAAAATCTTTAGAATATTAATATATGATAAGAAGACTAAATAAAATAATAAAATTAACAAATAGAATTATAAGAATAGAAAAAAGAAAACATTAAATAAAAATAAAGTATTTAATCAGAATAAAAATATAAAAGAATTACGCAAGAATAAAAAGATATAATATAAGGAATGGAAATAGAAATAGAAAGATTATAAAAAGAAAATGATGTATTAAAAGTTTAATAGAATACACTAAGAGAAAAGAATGAAAAATTATAAATGGTAAATCATGAACTAACTAAAGAAGCAATTAGTTTAAATGAAGAACATTTGGAGTTTAAGGTATAATTTAATAAATATTAACGAAAAGTAATAATTAGATGATTTTGAAAAATAATTTCAAGAGAAAAAGAAAGAGTTAGTAGAAAGGGATTAATAAATAGATCAATAATAAAAATAAGTGATTTAGATGAAGAAAAAATTGCAAGAATAAAAAATGGTAATTGATTAATAAGAAGAAAAGTTAAATGAATGTGAAAATAGTAGACAAAGAGTAGCTTTGAATAACGAAAGACTAAGACAATAATTGTAGAATTTAAACAACAAGAGTAATTTGATAAATGAGGATATAAGCAGAGTTGTATAGGAAAGTTAGATGAAGGAAAGTGAGTATGAGAATTTAAAGGAAGAAATAAAGGTAAATATTTTGAATAATAAAGTAGGAATTGAATGAAACTGTAGGCGAAATGAATAAGGAAAAGGTTAATATGATGCGGGAAATGACATTACTAAATGATAAGAATATCAAATTGGAGAGGGAAATTCAAAGATATATCAAAATTTCTAAGGAAGCTTAGTTAGAACTTGATAATTATTAAAACCAAATTGATGTTTATTATGAAGTGATTTAAACTCTTGAGGTTAAAATTGAATCTTATAAGTATTAATCCATCATCAATTAGTAGTAATGATATATTAATTTTATATAGTTTATTACAATTTTTTATCTTAAATATATCATAAAAATATTATATATATTTTAATTATATTTATTATTTTTAATTAATATATATTATTTTTATTTTTAAATTTAAATGAAATAAATCAATTTTTTACAAAATCATCTTTTACTAAAGCTAGTAATTTTTTATCTTACTTGTCTAATTATCAATTCTATAATTATTTAAATATCTTTTTTGCTTTTTTATACTTTAGTTTTTCAGTTAATTCTTTGTTTTCGTTTTCCTTTTTAATTTCAAATTATTTATTAATGAAAATGAAATCAAACAATTCTTATTAATATTATTTTAATAAAATTTATTTTAATCTTTCTATTTAAAATTATAAAAAATATATTTATTTTAAATCTATTTTTTCAAAAATATTTAAATCTTATTCTTATTTTTAATCTTATTCATAATCTTATTTATAATTTTATTTATCATAATTTTATATTTAAATAATTTTTTATTATTCTAAATTTTAATCTAAATCAATTTAATTCATTATTTATTTCACGATTTTTTGTTTATTTTTTTTGTCTTAAAAATTTTTATCTTATAAAATTATTTCTTTATTTTTCATATTGATTGATTGTATTTATTTATTTAAATCTAAATTTTTTATATTTTATTGCTATTAATAGTCATTTTTAGTTTATTCCTATAAATCTTCTATATTATTATAATTAGTAATTAAGATTTATTGCTCAGTTTATAAAATATATGTTTATTATTGGTGTTTATCATTCAAATTTTTTTGTTTATCAAATATTTAGCATTAATTATCTTTAATTATTTAAATTTATTATATATTATTTTGTTTCTAATTTTTCTATTGTTAAAATAAAATATTTTAATTTTTTAAGTTTTCTAAATATTTTTATTTTTAATTAACACATTTTTTCTTATTTTCTCTTTATTAGATGTTTGTTTAATAATTATCTATTTCTATTTTTTTTTTATTTTCCTACCAAAATATCTTTTTTGTAATCTTATTAAAATTTTTATTTAAAATGTTTAATAAAATGTATTCCACAAATAAATTATAAGACTTTAGAAATAATTGATAAATTAGTGAATAAGTTTATTGCTATATTTTATAGGTTATAATATGTCAATTTATAAATTTATTAATTTTAATCGAAATCAAAGTAGACTATCATAAAATATTAAATTTAATATAATGGTTATGTCTTATTAAATTAGTCTGTAATATTTATGTAATTGCTGAAATTATAATTGTAAGAAATCAAATCATATTTATCTTATTTATCAAGATTAAATTAATATTGAGTTTAATTTAATAAATTAAAAAAATTTGTAAAAAAATTTAACGATTAAATTTAAGCTTATAAGATTTTATTATTAAAATATAGCTCTTAATAATAACTGCTTTCATCAAATAAAATTTTATATTATACATATCTTTATTATATAATTTCTTTATTTATTTAATCTTAAATTTAAAAGTCTTGAATAAATAATTATAAATAACTTTCAGAAAAGAATTTTTAAATAAATTAACTTTATAATTATATATATTCATGATATAATTAAATATTTTTATATTCTAAATTAATTTTGAATTTATTTTGATTATTATTAAATTTTATTGTTTAGTTTTAGGGAACACAATAAAATAATGATATATTATATTTACCATTATTAGTTATATTTTAAATTTAATATTCATTTAAATGTTTTACACTACATTATTCCATTCAAAATTATTTATTAATTTTAGATATTCTATTAGGAAATTTAGGGTTTTAAATATAATCAGTTATTATATTAACATCGTAAAATTATTAATAATGATAATTTAAAAAATCTACATTATTATCTCCAAATATCCCAACTACAATTGGACTATTTGTAATTTATTTCAAATTAATATCAAATTAGGGAATTTATTCAATATTTAGATTTTCATATTTTGATTGAATATTGTTTCTATTTATTACATTGACTAAAGCACTGATTATAAAATAAAAGAACGATAAAATCAAGAGCAAAGTTGAAAAACGTGTTAACCAATTAGATTATGTAGATTAATTATTATAAAAAATCAAATTTTTTTGTTGAAAAATATCAATTTTTTTAAGAATCTTCATTAATAATTATATTTAATATTATATTAATAATTTTAATAAAGATATATATGTATATAATTTGTAGTTTATTATAATGAATTATAATCATGATTTTATATTCTTTTTGAACCAGTCAAAAGGAATGAGCCTTGTAGATTTCTGCAAATAGTTTTAATTATTAAATTTCAAAAGAGAATCATAAGATAATTAGTAATACTCAATGATCTAATCCTTCTCTACAATATCTCCATTGATTTTGAGTAATTCTGCTTGTAAGTAATAACTTTTAGCAATCATATAATAATTGAATTACTCTCTAAATATCTATTGTACTGAAGATGTATCAATCATAACATTTTCGTTACCAATTTTAAGTTAACAATTTTAAATAACTTCATCAAGCATTTCAATTATTTAATCATTCTTCAATTATAACTGATCCAATCTTTACATTACTTAATTATGATAACCTGTACTCATTTTGATATTGATATTGTCCTAATTATGAAGTTATTTAGCAAATCTTAAACACTTAATGTAAATCCTAGCAAATTAATAATGGAAAAGATAATTAGGATTTTTATTATCATTAATATAAGGAAGTAATAACTATAAGGCTTATATAGCATCTTAATAAAGCATAGTTTTAAAGTTCATATAGATTTTAAGAAGAGGAAACGAATTAATATAATGGAAATAAGATTTAGAATTAGCTTTAATCAAATTAGACACTTTAAAACCAATTTGTTAAGGATCCATATTGATCAATTTAGTTAAATTCTCATTAAATTATTTTATAAAATTATCCAATGCACTCGCTTCAATTTATTATTAAAAACTCCATCCCTAACTAGATTTGATATTGGCCTTCATCTGCAACCATTATAAATACCAAACTTCTTTTCTATCTTTATTTTTATCCCATATTTCATCAACATTCCAATGTTCTTTATTTAATAATATTCCTATTACCATATATAATACTTCATCATTACTTTTTACTAAAATCAACTTTTTTCCATCCACTTTGTTGCTCAACACTTTATTACTGTATAAATAATATTCTTTATTTTTACTTTGATTTATCTCTTGTTCACTCTTTATATCTAATTCTATCATTTATATTAAATCCTTATATTCTTGGTATTTTGTTTGCTCATCACTTATTTTTCTTTTTAGTTTCTCTACTCTCTCATCACTCATTATTAAATTCTGAATCTTACCAATTGCAACTTCTAATAACTCTTATTATTTATTTTAATGTCTAATTATTCGGAACAACTCTGATTCCTGATAAATACAATAAATCAATTAAACTCTACTCAATTAAATATAATCACTAAACTTCATACTTTCTAAATATTTCTTCATTATTTATAAGTCCTCATAAGTCTCAAAATCTATTTTCTATTCTCTTAAATTGTTTTTTATTTCATAATAATAATTCAATAAACTTTCCTTTTAAATTATAATTCTTTATTATTTATTCACTTTTATAGATAATTTCAAATATATTGATTAATAAATTTCTAGAAATTATCTCTGAAAATTGTCTTGTAGATTAAGAATATTAACTTCAATAAAATTAAGAAATTGATGAGTGATATCAACATTATTTTTGGATTTGACATAATGATAAATATGAATAAAAGCAATATAAAAGAGATATTAAGATTGTTGATTTTAATTAGAATCATTAAGAGATATTTAAAGAATAGAATAGAAATTGAGTATATATTTAGATTTATCAGTATCTCCAAAATGATAATAAATAATATTAGTAAAGAGAGGAAGAAGAGCCTGTCTCTCTTTGAAATAAGACTCAAGAAAAGCAAGAGATTTAGCCAACAGATTCCATCCAAGAGTTTAATTATAGGTAATGGCATAACCCAAAGCAAAAGCAAGTGAAAATTTATAATTGATACAGAAACTAAAATACTTATAAGCATTAGAAATATGATAACTTTTGGTAATATTAGTGTAAGCAATAGTAGATTTCAATAAACTAATCCATCCAACATACATTTAGACTGAACTAATAGATTATTCATCTTCCAATAGTTCATTAAGATGTTCTTCATCTTGGATTTATTATAAAAGAAGTTAGTACTTAATTCTATCTGGGTTTATAGATTATGTTGATCTTTGCAATTGAAGTTGAAGGTGTAGGCTTATTACTGAGAGTGGTTTTAGTTTTATGTGCAAGTATTAGCTTGATAATTAGGAAACTAAAACCCATTCACTTTCTTGCTCTTTACTAATCAGTTAGTTCATCAGGTTCTAAAATTGTTGCTCTCAGAGTTAGTTTGTTGCTTAACTGTATATGCTATATTTCTCAAATATATCTTCCTTTTTATCTTATTATTATCTATTTATTGTATCTTTTTATTACTATTATTATTACTATTATAGTTTTATTTATTCTTCTTTTATTATTTTTATAATTTATTTATTTTTATATTATAATTTATCTAACAAAATAATTAATTTTTATTTTTTATTAATAAATTCATTATCATTTTTAATCTATCATTCTTATTATTTTACTTTACTAAGCTCAAAATCTTTTTATTTCAATTTTTATAATACTTATTCTAAAATTCTTTTTCTTAAATTATAATTTTATTCCTTTTATTATTATTCAGCTTATTATTATTTTTTTTCTAATTCTTTTTATTTTTATTAGTCTATAAATTCTTTCATTTTATTCATTTATTAATCCTTTTATTATAATATAATTAATAAATCCTAAGTTTATTATTTTTTATTTTTAAATAAAATATTATTTTTTTCAATTTATTATTCATTATTTCCAGTTTATTATATATCTTATTATTATTATTTAGACTTATCTTTTTACTCCTATAATTATTTTTCTAACTATTTCTTTTTTTTTTAGCTTTCTCTTTCTTTTCTTTATTACTATTTATTATATTTTTCTTCAAATAAATTTTTAATTAAAAACTAGATTGTTTTAGTTTTTTCTTATATTATTTTTTCTTCATGTAGATTTATAATATATTAATTTTTCTATTTTATTTTTTCAATTAAGATTAGCAAAATTTTTTTTTTTTAAATAAATTTTTAATTTCATGATAAAAGCTAATTTTTTAGCTAATATTATCCTATTAATTTTGTTAAAATATTTTTTATATTCAAATAATTATCATGATTGTGAATAATTTTTAATATTTATTATTAATTATTTTCTTATTATAATTAAACTCTTAAATTATTATTTTAATTTAAGACAAAAACATTAGCCTTTTCATTTAAATCTTAAAAATCGTTAAAAAACTCAGAATTAGGTTGAGCTGGTTAAGATTATAACTTATTAACAATAATATTGGAATCAGATTTATCATGTTGTTTGATAGTGTTATCTTCAAGAATAACTTACTTTTCATCTTCTTTTTACTTTTAAATATTTTGAATTTTATTCTTAAGTTTAATAGTCTATTCATTCAAATAATCTTCCTTGCTGTTGAATTTATCTTTTTTCTTTCTTCTTTGTTCCTCCCACTGCTAAGTAAGTTTCTGAAAATCTCCAAAAAATTATGAGTTAGGTAAACTGTCTTAATTATTATTATTATTCTAACTGTTTTCACTAGTTTTATTTTTATTAATATTTTCATTATTATTAATATTTTTATTATTACTGTAAGCACTTATATTACTATTTTTGAGTATTCCCTTTATAACACTCTTATTTTCTGGATTATGGTCAATATTACTATATTTAGAGTTATTCTTGACTTGAGATGTGTTATTTAGCAGATCAAGGGTGTCATACTCTTGATGAGGGTTGATGTAATTCGTTGTATTATTAACAGTATTATTAATACTATTATTAATTGTATGGTTGTTGTTATTGCTGTTACTATTGTTGTTGTTGTTATTATAATTATTTTGATTGGAAATTTTAGTGATTTTAGATAGATCTAAAGACTATTTCTTATCAATCTATTGATTACTACTATTAATATGATTAATATTATTAATATCTTGATCATTATTATGAATATTGAATTTACTAACAGGTATCTACTAAGATTTCCTCTTAAAAGAAGAGTAAACCATCAATAACTACTTACCATCACTTTACTCTAATGCTTCATTGACCTCATTAATGACCACTTTTTACTTCTTATTACTTTGACTTTTCTAATGATTCTCACTATTCTAATTCTTCTTATTCATTATTATGTGGTCCGTAAAGTTAGGGTAATAGTCTTAACTGTCAAATTTATTTTCATTCTCATCTTCTTATGTGTTATTTGTCTTTTTGAATACTTTCCCTAGAGGAGAAAATATCTCACTTATTTTATTACGTGATTTTATTGAATGTTCGCTTTCTTGATCATTACCTACAAATGATACTTTACGTTCTACTTATAAACTGCTATTTCTTTATAGCTTTTATTGTTTATCTGATTCGTCTTTATAAAAACTTGTACTTTTTTATTCATCTGAATATTTTTTTGTTATAACTTACAATTATTATACTTCTTTTTTCTATTCTTATTTATATTGTTAGGAAGTTTCATCATATTATTTATTAAAAATAGGAGTTTTTTTTTTCATGAAGTTTACTTTAGTTTTTTAATCTGATTAATCTTACTATATATTTTTATTTTATTGTGTTTATTAATCATTATTGTTTTTTTTATTAAATTTTATTTTTAATTTATTTATAGATTACTATTATTCAAACTATTTTTAATTAACTAATTAATTATTAATTTATTATTATTATTAAAATAATTTTAATTATTAATCAATAATTAATTATTACTATTAAATCTAAAATTATTATTAAATATTTTAATTTTACAACATTTTTTCTTCTAATAATTTTTTCTCTTAATTTAATTTTTATCTTTATTGATATTCATAAAATTATTATTCTAATTATTATTAAGTTTAAATGATTTATTTATTTTAATCTTAAACTTTTAAAGATTAAACATAAATTTATTCTTTTTAATCTCCTAATTACTACATGTATTTCTCATATTAATCTTAAATTATTTTATCTTAATTTTATTCAGCTTTTTGTATTTAACTTTGCTTAGCTTATTATAATAATTTAGAAAATGAAGCATTAGAATCTTTTAATGTAACATTCTCAATTAATTCATCATTTATTTAAGAATTATTTATTTTACTAATACTACTCATACTATTATATTAAAATTATAATTGATTTTATGATTCTACAGATTAATTTATCTTTGATTTACTTTAAACCTTTGAAGGTTATTATTTTTTTAAAGAATTATTAGTTTTTTATTACTAATTTGATATTTTAGAATCATTTAACTTGTTTGTACTAGAATTTAATAATTTTGATTTAGATTATTATACTTTCGAATTACTTTACGGTTTAATAGTCACAAAATCTTCTTTTTTTTATGCTTGCTTAATATTTCTACCTTTTTTTTAAAAATTTTATTATTATTCTTATTTAAATTACTAATTAGAAAAAGTAGAATTATCAATAGAAGATCTGATCAATTAAGTTTACTCTTATATATGCTATTTGATAAGAGACTTTTACTATTATTATTACTAGTTAACAATTGTTTTAAAATTCTTTTTAGTTTAGGAATTATTATTTAAAGTAATTTTTTATTCCTATTTGACAGTTTAATGTTATTTTTAAGTAGCAGATTATTGCTTATTTTTTTCTTCTAGTTTTAAATTAATTTTCTACTTCAAATCTTAATATTAACTAGTATTAGCAAGATTAACTTTCTTAGTATTAGAATTACTTTTCTAAATCTATAATTACTTTTAATTGGATTTTTCAATTATTTATTATTTAGCATTCTTTATTTATTCCAAACATTATTACGAAATAATTGCATGTTTTTAATCTTCTTCTAATAATTAATTAATATTATTTGATTGTTTAACTGATTTTTAAAATTTACTAATTTGTTGGTCTATTATATTTTTTGGATTTGGAATGGGAATATTCTTGCGATGCTGAAGCTTTTTTAAGTTCTCTTGCTCTTATTATAACTTTAGAATGTAATCCGAATTATTCATAAATAATATATAAATTATAAAAAGACTGGCGTTTATTAAAGTATAAATAGAAGATATATATTATAAAAATGAAGATAAAAAAATTGATAATTTTATTATTAGGTGTGATATATTCAACATAGCTAGATGAAATAAAATAAAAAATAAAAGAGTTAAAATAGAATTTATAAGAGAATGAAATAAAAAAAAATAAATACTATTCTCCAGATCATCGTTTTTTTGAGTTGGATAATTTAAAATAACTTAGCAAATCTTTTAATAAAAATAGTATGGATGTAATGAAAATTGGTAAATAGATTTAATAAGACAAAAGTGAAAGTGATAAACAGAGTCTAGTGGAGAATTTTTAAGCATAAACTCTAAAAAAACTAGGTCAAAACAATATAAACCAACTACCCATCCAAATTGACCCTATCTAGAATGGATTCTATAGTCCATAATAAAATGCATTCAATCTTGATCTTATTTGATCAATTAATTTATCATCAATATATCAATATTATTATTATAAATTATATTTTTTTATTTTGAATTTTTATTATTTCATTATATTATATTTTGTTTATTTTGAATATCAAATACAATAAATTATTTATTTTGTATATTATGGACACTGATATTATGCCTAAAATGAAGTAATTCGCTTAAAAAATGGACTAAACTATCAACAAACAGCTTTAAAAACTAACTGAAGACACTCAGCTAAGATTTGAAAATGAGTGTTATTATTAATTCAGCAAAGATCATAATTCATATATCGATTGTCTTATTTCTAATTAGTAAAAAGCATAAAATATCTTTGCAAAACTAGAGTTTCATTTTCTATTTCTCTAGAAATCTCTTTATAATTGTTATTCTAAGTAAGTCTAAAACAATAACAATGATGATTTTTGCTTTAAAACTCATTATGAATTAGCAAATAAAATTAGGGATGATATTCAATAAGAAATTAAATAGTGAATATATATAATCAAATTAACACAGTCATTATAATTACTTATATTATTAATCTTTTTATTATTTATCCTATTATTATTAATCCTATTATTATTAATCCTATTATTATTAATTTTATTATTATTAATCCTATTATTATTAATGTTATTATTATAATTTATAATCGCATTATAAATGTGATTATATAAGAATAGATTAGGTTAACATATCATTATTTATTTATTTTTTAAGGATTTTATTTCTCATTTAATTAATAGTATTAGTAAACCTATTAAAAAATATATCAACCTCATTTTTGGTCATACCAATAGCACATGCAAAAGTTAGATAAGGCATATGAGTGTAAGAGTGAATATGAGATCCATAATTGTAAAAAGGAATATTACAATGAATAAATGGCTTAGATTATTAATAAATAACTCTGGCTCCCATTACTCAATTGCCGTAAAGGATTTTGCCAACATTACCAACAAAAGATTCAGGATACTAACTGAACTACTTTAATGTAAATGCAATAGAAATGCGATTATACTTACTAGTATTAAGCAGAGTCTCATTTAGTTAGACAGCTAAATCAGAAAATCATTATAAAGAATAGATGAACAATTACTTTCTGTCATTTAATAGAGTTTAGAGAGATAAGACTCCCATTTGTAGGAGAGTGATGAAGAGATCTAAGATTGGACTCATGCTGGCTCTTCCTGGATACTTACTGAGTATTTCGTTGATAACTTCAGACTTAGCTAATATGACACTACCCCCTACTGGTACTAATAGGTTCTTATCCATTGATTATATCACTACATCTACCTCTTCTCTCCTCCACACTTACTCAATCATACTCCCAAGCCAACTACATTATAATCCATATGCATTATTAATTATATGTTTCACTTTATTCTCTTTACATAATCTGCCTATCTCTAATATACTATCACTATTTCTTGGAGCAAAGCAACTTGTCACACTCATTACACATAAAACCTTCTCTCCAAACTCCTACAACTTCTCTTTTATCTCTTTAATATTGCTCTTTACATTATGTTCCATTTCAATATTTTCTATAACTATTGGAATCAGATTTGCACTTACTATAGCCTTCAGACAAGTTTTCTAATCGATTCTAGGTAAAATAACATAAATTGCATTGTGCATATGACTCTTGAGAGTGAGAAAAACATAAGTGAGAGTCATGCCAGTACAAAATGGCATTAATGCTATATTTTCTATTGATACAAATTTGTAATTCATAATATGTAATGCATGTTTAACTAAATACACAGTTAATTTGAGGATAATACTTGATCCTGTTGCTTTTGGCTAAACACTGTTTACATCTCCACTTCTGCCGATCCCATGATTCATGTTAAAATGTCTTCTTTCTACTAATCCACTAAAAACTCTTCCTTCTCTTTCTCCCACTCCTATTTTCTTAACAAAGTTGTTAGTGTCCATCACTGAAAGTTGATTCAATAAATACTCAATACATTGTTCTGACAATCCTTCTTAAAACATGCATCGACTTGATAATAGTTAAATTAATATGTTATTATAAGAGTTTAATGACTCTATCCCTTATTAAGCATATGATTTATTATCTAATAAATTACTTATCAGATCAACTAATTCCTCATTCTTTTTCTTTTTATCCATCTTTATTTTTATTATCTATATATTATTATTATTATTATCATAAAATTTATTAATTATATTTATATTTTTATCAACTTATTATCTCTAATAATATTTTTTATAGTCTTTCCATGTTAATTGTTGTTTCTATTATACATTTATTCATTAATAATTACAAAAATGTTCTTATTAAAAATTGTTCATATGGAAAATATATATCAATCACTTTAAATATAATGTAATTTATCAGTTATTATTAAGTATTTGCTTGGAAATAGCTTTCATATATCAAAATAAATTCGAAAATAAGATATAAACATTTTATATAATATAGAAGTTTGACTTGTAAGAAAATATGATAATATTTTATATCGAATTACTAAATTAATACAATGCCATCATAATCTTGGGGTATTAAATAAAAATAAATATTGTAAAAAAACAATAAAACACTTAAAAAATCTAATAAAAACTTGGAATATTTATACATTTTCTATTTTTTTGTTTGTTTTATGATAATTGATTTCTGCATATTGTTAGTTTTAATATAGCTAATATTTTATTAGAAATCAAAAATAATAAAATTGTAATTTATTTGTTGAAATAATTAAGAAATAAAAATTATATTAGAGAGAAAAAGTAAGTATTATCCTCCTTGAAATATTTTAAGCTGAATAATTACCTTAAATAGATTAAATTTATTTACTACTATATTTATCAAAATATGTGCTATCATTATCTAAATAAAATGTTATTATTCTCCTCGAATAAAAACCATTTATACTTTTTATTAAATTACTAAAACAAAAATACAAATACTTACAAAAACAATATTTGAAATTATAATTTAAATTAACATAATTTTATTATTAATAAATATTTATAATGAGTAAAAAAAACACATTATATTCAGAAGAAAATAATGAAACTTAAAATTTATTAGAAAAAATGAATAACCAATCTTAAATAGAAGAAATAAATACAAATTAAAATGAAAATATTAATAAAAATAGAATAAGTATAAAAAATTATTTAAAATTAAGTTTCTACATTTACATGCTTGCAAATTTATCATTTTTTTTGTTTTTTCGATTACAATACACTTATAATGTAGACAAAATAAATATAAAATATGTTAACGAAAAGATAAATTAAACTGAAGCATTAGACATATTAGTGGAATCTTAAAAACAAATAATAGAAGAAAAAATAAAATCATTATAAAAGTTATCGTCTTTTTTAATGGAAATATATTTAAGTAATGAATAAAATGATGATAAAAAAATGAATAGTTTATAATTTGTAAATGATAACACTATTAATAAAAATTGCGATATAGAAGAAATAAAATAAGATTCTAATAATATATAATAGTGTATAGACGATTAAAATGAGATTTAACCTTATGGTATAGATTAGTAAATTTATTTCACATGTAGTTTATATTAAGAGAATAAAGAGTATATTGAGACAGACGTGAAACTAAAAAATAAAAGTGTTAAGTAATTATAAAATCTGAATTTCTTGAGTGATTTCATGCTGAAATATTTAATTCAATACGACATTGTGGTTGACCTATTCTACCAAATTTAATTTATCTTTTATGAAACCAACTTAATAGTTTAATACCCAACTAATATTTAAGTTTATAAAAATTAATTAGAATATGAAAAAGAATGGTATGATAAGACTCTTGAATTAGAATAAAAGACTTTTACAGTGTCATTTAATAGAACTGCTCCTTATTTGATCACAATGGCCCAACCCATTATCCTTAATGATTAAACAATTGGAGTCGTAGCTCTATAGCTCTTGTCTCTCTAACTTAACTATGTCGAAGATAAAGACAAAGTCCAAATCTGTGATTAATATAAAACTTTTATTTTTGATTAAACTGGCTTCCCTATTGACCCTTTTTAGGATTATGCTTCTAAGCAATATTCTTAAATATAATAAATTTACATTGATTAATTCTAATTAAACTAAAATGGTTAATCTTTTATTATGGACTTGGATATTCCTTAAAAAGTATGTTAATTCATTTAAGGATAATTATCATAATTCTCTAATTACAAATGTAATAAATAAGACACCAGTGATTATCTAATAAGTTTGAAGGAAATAAATGCTAACTTTGTGGATTCAAATATATATTTTTTGTCATATTGCATAAACAACAACAATATTTAATAAGATATGAATAACTTGCTAGAAGATTACAAATATATTTATATAATAATTCTAATATTGAGCATATTAGTGATTGTGTTCGTACTTTCAAAGGACATTGACAACTTTTTCAGGGATTACATTAGTCCTCTTAAACAGCTCAATGGAAAGTTGAAAGATATAAATACAAAGATCTACAATTGTAGTGACCCTTCTTAAATTTACTAAAAGAATATTGTGTTGTAAGACAATACATAATTGAATATAATTTATAGTAATTTTAATTTGGCATATGATTACCTGTTTAATTCCAGATACATCCAGGGAGAGCAGTACAAATTGGAGGACAAAAAAGTTAATAAGTTCAAAAATAAGCAGTTTTGTAATTACATTTAGTAAATCAAATCCATTTGCAACAAAATCATCTAACAAGAGGAAAACAACTCATAGATACAGCAATCTTGATTAATATTACAAATATTATTAAATTATTTATAACTATGGTATAATTATTTAAAACTATGATATAATTGTATATATTAACTAAATATTTATATTAAAAGTATAATATAATTTTCACAAAGTCTATTTTGAATTTTGTTGAATCTGTTTTTTAATCTACTTAAGACTAGTAAACTCCTTGATATTAGGAATAATGCTATCAAGTCTATCTTTTTCCTTCCTTTCCTTAGTTTCCTTGATTTTTTAATATTCTTAATACTTTTTCTCTACTTTAAAGTTAGCTACAATACTTTCATCTTACTCTTCCTATGTTTTCTTAAATTCTTCAAACTCATTTCTATTCATTAAGTTATAGTACATATTCTCCTGTTGGTCTAATATATTTTGATTCACTGATTTGTTTATTGCCCAGAAAACAAACAAACTGAAAAAACTCATTACTGATATTAAAGCTGTTCCACTATCTCCAAATTTCTTTAATTTTACTTTATTATTTTCCAATCCAAATCTTTCTTAAATTTAATAAAATAAATTCATTACTTGATGGATCAGGAAGCTCCTAATCTAATGGTCTAAAGTTAATATCCTACATATCATGAATAGACTGAAAACTAGCTAGTTATTTCATAATTAATGAATAATAATGAATAATAATGAATAAATAATGAATAGTAATAATTGATAATAAAAAAATAAGAATGAATAATGATAAAATACATCTAAAACGATCATATTAATCTCCAGAAGGTGTTTTATATACGAATTCTTAATAATCCATCTTTTAAGTCTCAGTATCATTAAAATTTTAATCATATTACTATGGATTAGGCCTTTAAGAATCATACTATTGCCTAATTCCCTTTTCATCTTCGAAACTCTAAACAACAACTTTTCCTTTTTACTATTTAATAATTTCAAATGCCTCTTTGATCTAAATAAATCTTTAAGCACTATCAGGAGCCTTATTAATATCAGGATGGAATTCTTAAGCTAGTTTAAAATATTATTTCTTAATCTCCTCAAAAGGTAATTATCTTTCTACTCCCAAAATGTAATAAGGGTCCTGATGCTGTTTTGAAAATTAATACCTTTTTTTCATAAACAATGTTACCACTGATGAATTATATTTCATAAATAAATTTGATATAAAGCATATTCAATATTAATAATATGAATATTTTATCAATATTATTAATAAATTTAAAATAATGAATAAAAATAAAATAGTAATTTAATATAAATTAATAATCTATAAATATGAATTATATATAAATAAAGTATAATTAAGATCATGATGATGGCTGGAAAATAATATCAAAACTAATAGTACCTGCATTGATTCCATTTTAGAATAAATTAATTTTTTGCTCCTTCAATGGTCCTGCCCCTACAAGTTTGAATATACTCATTTATGCTGAACCCAAGTACCAATTACTTCCCACATTGACATCAAATACTTAGAAAATAATCAATTAAGACTCATGAACTTTTATTTATCTTTATTCCTTCCATAAAGCATGTTGTCCTGCATTAGTCTTCTCCTTCAAGACTTCCACAGTTTTTCCTATTACTATTGTTATTTCTGGGTCCATTTTATCCATAAATCCTCCTTAGTCAAATTTCAGTCTCAATTCCACATTCTATATCACTATCATTCCACTGAATCCCTTCTATTTTATATCTATTATCTTCTTCTTATATTATTCTACTTTCTCTTAATTTGTTTTTATCTCATCCTCTAATCTTTTTTGCTGCATCACATTATTATTGTATTTTTCATTTTCTTGTTAATATTTTTCTTCAGCTCCTTGTGCTTCTTCAGTTACTTTTTATAATTCTTCTTTTAACCCGTTTAATATCTTGCTAAGTTCAGCCAATTTAGGATCATTTTTAATTCTTTCTTAATCTTTTTATTCTTGCTAAAGCCTTTAAACTTCTATTTTTTCTTCAGTGAGTCTTTTCTATTCTTAATAATGAGCTTCAAAATCATCATCAACATTATTATTTCCATCTTATTTATAATCAATTGTAACCATGATTTCTCCAGCAGTTGAGTTTTCATAAAAACCAGATATTTATAAATGTTCTAAAATTATTAAAAATCATACCTTTTGATTATGTTATCCTAACTAATATTTCAGCTTGCATTATTAAATCATCAGCATCGTTATCTTAATCCATTACAAAAAGTTCTAATTTATCTCCCACATTAGCTCTGAATGTAAATTTTTATTCCCAGACCGGGTTCTTTCCTTTCTCCTCCTAAACTGAAGTTCTTTATTCTTGTCCTTCAAATTTAATTAAGACATAAGGGTCCATTTTTCCATATGTTTCAGTATCTCGTCTTAAATCTGCACTATGTATTGTCAAACTAAATGTTCCTTTTTTCATTTATATAAATTAGATTATTAATTAATCAGTTTTAAGATTTAAGTATTTTAAAATTTAATTAATATTTATAAAAAATCAATAAATATTATTTTCTCAAAAAAATATAATATTTTTTTCTAATAAAAAATTTTAAAAATTATAAATTTATTTTAATTAATATTTCAGAAAAAAAATCTTATTATCTAAAATTATATATATAAATTAATTTTCTTTTATTAAATTTATGAAATTTCTCCAATCTTTTTTCCATAAGAATATTTGCGAGAATTTTTTATTATTTATTTTTTTTTATTTAAAAAAACAGGAAAAAAGGGAATATAATTTTTTAGGGGTTGGGGTTGGGGTTGGG
>Ga0315908_10001217_pt1 | contig 19581 bp, 16 predicted proteins | sample LakEriMetagenome_12_FD_203520 | JGI IMG/M metagenome (GOLD analysis project Ga0315908, IMG submission 203520) | Freshwater fungal communities from buoy surface, Lake Erie, Ohio, United States - Buoy 4 MA124 | ecosystem: Environmental > Aquatic > Freshwater > Lake > Lake biofilm | place: USA... | reverse complement strand
CAAGTTGAAAGAAACGGTTGGACTTTCGTTGAAGTTATTCAGAAGTTGATCCATCAGGTAAAACCTAGAATTTAAAAATAATCCGCTGTATTGGAATTTATTCCTATATTTGCGCGTCGAAAGTCGACATACATAATAATCATTTATACAATATTAGCATGTACTTGAATACAGAAGTGAAGAAAGACATCTTCAAAAAACATGGAGGATCTGAGGGTAACACAGGTTCTACAGAAGGACAAATCGCATTGTTTACATTCCGCATCGCGCATTTGACAGAGCACTTGAAAAAGAACCGTAAAGATTACGCTACGCAACGTGCACTTCAATTGTTGGTAGGAAAGCGTAGAAGCTTTTTGGACTATTTGAAGAGAAAAGATATCGAAAGATACCGTGCTATCGTTAAAGAATTGGGACTACGTCGTTAATTCTACGAGAACACAAAATTTTATTGGAGGGGGCATTCGAATTCGTTCGGCTGCCCTTCTTTTTTGGGTAAATGAAGAATGAAAAATGACACTTCTTCGCTCTTTGAGCTACGAAGTACAAGTAGAATTTAAATTAGTAATTGGTAACTCGTAATTAGTAATTATTTAAATGGTAAGTAAATAAACATGAATATAGGAACAAGAAAGTCAATCATTACCGGAGGCAAAGAAATCTCAGTAGAGACTGGTAAATTGGCAAAACAGGCAGATGGGTCTGTTGTAGTAAGAATGGGGGACACGATGTTGTTGGCAACAGTAGTGGCTGCTCCAGAAGCAAAAGAAGGAGTTGATTTCCTTCCGTTAACTGTAGATTACCGTGAGAAGTACGCTGCAGCGGGTCGTTTTCCAGGTGGATTCTTCCGTCGTGAAGCGCGTCCGTCTGAATCGGAAATTCTCATCATGCGTTTGGTGGACCGCGCATTGCGTCCATTATTCCCAGATGATTACCACGCGGAAGTACAGTTGATGATTCAATTGTTATCATATGATGGAGTGAACAATCCAGATGCATTGTGTGGTTTGGCGGCATCAGCGGCAATCGCAGTATCGGATATTCCATTCAACGGACCAATGTCTGAAGTGCGTCTTGGACGTATCGATGGACAGTGGATCATCAACCCTACAATGGCAGAAATGAAATTGTCGGATGTAGACATGATGATTGCGGGTACAATGAAAGACATCAACATGCTTGAAGGAGAGTTCCAAGAAATCTCTGAAGCAGAAATGGTGGAGGCGATTAAAATTGCACACGAAGCGATTATCGAGCAATGTCAATTCCAATTGGACTTGGGAGCGATGATTCCAACGGCAAATCCAAAGCGCGTTTATAGTCACGAAACACACAATGAGGAGGTTAAAGCGAAAGTGTATGAACTTGCTATGGAAAAGTGTAAGGATGTAGCACGCATGGGCTTGGCCAATAAAGCAAAACGTACTGAATTGTTTGATGCCATCAAGGCTGAAGTGAAAGCGTCATTCTCTGAAGAAGAGTTGCCAGCTGTTAGCGGATTCATTTCTACATATTTCTCTCAAGTGAAGAAAAAAGCGGTTCGTTGGGTGATGTTGCACGAGACAAAACGTCTTGACGGACGTAACTTTGACGAAATTCGTCCAATCTGGGCTGAAGTAGACTACCTTCCAATGGTTCACGGTTCAGCTGTATTTACACGTGGAGAAACTCAATCGTTGACAACATTGACCCTTGGTGGTAAGATGGATGAACAAATGATTGATGGTGCTACATTCCAAGGAACAGAGAAATTCTTGTTGCACTACAACTTCCCGCCATTCTCAACAGGTGAAGCGAAGCCATTGCGTGGAACTTCACGTCGTGAGGTAGGACACGGGAACTTGGCATTGCGTGCCTTGAAGCCAGTTATTCCAGCAGGATATGCATATTCTATTCGTTTGGTGTCTGATATTCTTGAGTCAAACGGTTCGTCTTCGATGGCAACAGTTTGTGCAGGTACATTGGCCTTGATGGATGGTGGTGTTCCGATTACTGCGCCAGTTTCAGGTATTGCGATGGGATTGGTTGCTGATGATGGAAAATTTGCTGTATTGTCTGATATCCTAGGAGACGAAGATCACTTGGGTGACATGGACTTCAAAGTAACAGGAACTGCAAAAGGAATCACTGCATGTCAGATGGACATCAAAGTAGACGGACTTCCATACGAAGTGTTGATGCAAGCCTTGAATCAAGCGCGTGCAGGACGTTTGCATATCTTAGGTAAGATTACCGAGACGATTGCTACGCCAAACACAGAGATGAAACCACAGACACCACGTATCGAAGCATTCAACGTGCCAAACGAAATGATTGGTGCGATCATCGGGCCTGGAGGAAAAATCATCCAAGCGATGCAGAAAGAAACGAAAACGAACATTACCATTGAAGAATTGGAAAATGGAGAAGGTCGTGTTCAGATCATGTCGAACAATGGAGACGATATGAAAGAGGCTGTGCGTCGCATCAAACAGATTGCTTTCCCACCACAAGTAGAAGAAGGCGCAGAGTACGAAGGAAAAGTGAAGTCAGTAAAAGACTTCGGTTGTTTCGTAGAGATTTTGCCAGGAACAGACGGACTCATCCACATCTCAGAATTCTCTTGGGAGAAAGTCGCAAAGATGGAAGATGTGTGTAAAGAAGGTGATGTATTGAAATTCAAAGTCGTTGGAAAAGATCCAAAGACGAAGAAATGGAAATTGTCACGCCGTGTGTTGTTGCCAAGACCAGAGCGCAAAGAAGACACGCCACAAGCGTAAGATTTACGATAAGTTAGGAAAGGGTTCAACTAAAGTTGAGCCCTTTTTTTATGGGGCAAATTTCAATAGTGTAAATATTATTTAAATATTTGTGTACTTTTGTTACACATTATTACATAAAACACATAAAAAACGCGCTGTTTACTTTGCTATTCATCCCCTCCTCATTTGTAACTCTGGCGCAGTTGAAAGTTTTCACTGTACTTTGGATTTGCTTCTTAATCTTAGGATTGTTTTCAGCCTCTTATTTATATCTTTTAAAACACTTGAATACTGAACGATTATATCGTTCGGTAGTTGAGATTTTCGCGATGTTTTTTGGTTTTTATCTTTCTGTCAAATTCACAAAAAATCATATCTTAAAATACAATCAAACAGTTCAACTTTAAAATCACTTTAAATCCATATCATGAACAATCCCATTCTTAACATTTTACGCCTATTGGCTTTGATACCAGTATGTTTTATTGTTATCGCAATAATTAATTGGAGTTTAATGCACCTATTCATTTGGGTCTTAGGATTAGGCAAGGTTTGGATCGTATTGATCTTCTTATTTCTTGGGGGGACAATTTGGGGGATTTTCAATATGTTAGCTTCTGGACTGGTAATGTTAACAACCTACATTTCGCCAGTTAAATGGCTTGGAGCAATAGTCATTTCAGTTCTATCCATTATAAATGGTGTACTACTTATTATCGAAATTTATGAAATTTTTGATTCTAATTCAGGTATGGTTGCATTTCTTGCCTTTGTAGCAGGGATACTTGTATTCCAATTAACATTTGCATTGATTATGGGAGCAATTGTCGGAGAAATGCAAAGAGAAGAAAATTAGTTTAGGAAAAATTATCAATCGTCCTAGACATTTTAAAAATGCTCAAATCCTCGATTGAATTTGAAATTAATTTCCTCAATTAAGAACAATATTTAATAAATAATGTTATTAATTAAATAATTGTAAATTTTATTTTGGATTATTGAAATCAAGGTGTATATTTGACACTAACAAGATGTGAAATGATTTTACAATTCTGTGCATTATAAAAAAGTACATAACGGAGCGGTAACTGCGCTTTCCACTGCAAGAGGCAATTTTACTAAGTTGCCTCTTTTTTATTTACACATTGCATCGTGCAATTCTTTGCGATGAAGTTGGTGCATAAGAATGATCATTGCTGTATTTTCGTTAAAAATTAAAAACATGGCTAGCAGAAGAACACTTAAAAGAAATTTGAACGGAATGATTTTCGATATCGTTGAGGAATGTTTCACCGTTCAGTTGTTTGATTCATCAAAGACGGAGAAAGCAGAGCAAATCATTGATGAAGCAGCAGCTTTTCAGGACGAGATGCTTTCAAAAATCAACAAAGCAAAAACACGTGCTGATTTTCAACCGATCCAGGAAGAATTCGAAGCAGCAGCAGAAAGCTTTATTTTGAAGCTCAACGGATTGAATTAATCGTATTTTCGTTTCTGGCGAACATGATACTTCACTTATGGAAAAAATGAATTTAAAAGGAATGCTGATTTTTTTTGGCATTTTCCTTTTTGCATTGGTCATCTTTTTGACCGGCGGTAAATCAACATTATGGAATTCAGTGGCTCTTGGTGGGCTGATGATCTTCTTTTGGGTGTTTGAAGTAGTTCCGATTTATGTCACAGCATTATTGCCGCTCATTTTATCTGTCCCGCTGGGTGTTCTTACGAAAGAAGATCTCGCATCACAATATGGAGATGGTAATGTTTATCTCTTTTTTGGAGGTTTCATATTGGCCCTAGGGATTGAAAAGTGGAAGGTGCATGAGCAAGTCTCCTGTTTTATTATCAAACGTGTTGGTCAGTCAAAACCGAGAATATTACTTGGTTTTATTTTGAGTACCGGTTTTCTCAGCATGTGGATGTCCAACACCGCAACAGCTTTGATGATGCTTCCAATGGCCATAGCAATCATTCATTCATTGCCAGATCACGGTAAAAAAGGGAAATTTCCTGTTTTCTTATTGCTTTCAGTAGCGTATGCAGCAAGCATTGGTGGAATGGCGACCTTGATTGGTTCTCCGACGAATACGGCGATGGCAAGTTACCTTATGAATACACTAAATATCAAGGTTGATTTCCTCACATGGATGTCCATCGGTATGCCGGTAAGTATTCTCATGTTGCTTGCGACCTTTGGATTTTTCTATTTTTCACTAGGTGCTGAACGCAACACGAACGACCATCAATTCAATTTGCAGGCTACACCATGGACACGTGAACAGAAAATGGCATCAATTATTTTCCTTGGTGTTCTTGTGATGTGGATCCTTAAGGATTTCATCAATCAGTGGTTTGGATTTTCGTACAGAGATGAAAACGCAGCCATCCTTGGTGGAATTTTAATGTTGGTCATCCCTGGGACAAGCGATAAACAGCCATTGCTCAATTGGAAAGATACCGAGAAATTGCCTTGGGGTATTTTGTTGCTTTTTGGGGGTGGATTGGCCATGGCAAAGATGTTCGAAAAAAATGGCGTCATTGATGCACTAACCTCCATATTTGTGAAATTCAGTGACATGCCTCTGTTGGTTATTCTGGCCATCGTTGTGACCATCGCCATTTTCGTCACCGAAATCATGTCCAACCTTGCGCTGGTTCAAATTTTTGTTCCATTAATTGCTGCATTTGCTCAAGCAAGTGGATTCTCCGTTGTTCAACTGTGCGTTCCATTGACCTTGGCAGCAAGCTGTGCGTTCATGCTACCTGTCGGGACTCCACCAAATGCCATCGTATTTTCATCCGGACAAATTCACATCCATCAAATGGCTAAAGTAGGCTTTGTGCTCAATGTAATTGGTGTGTTGATCATCACGTTGTTTGGAATGCTTTATTATTAATTACGAGTTACTATATAGAGTTACGAGTTATTAGTTACCAATTACGAGTTGGAATCATACACTGAATAGTTGCGATTCGTCTCGAGTATAAATACTTCTATACTTTAATTGTCCATTTCGGCGGAACCACAATGAACACATAACTTGTAATTAGTAAGTAACTTATTTTATTTCATCACAACCAACGATTCAACTGTCATCGTGTTATTGGAGGTAATGTGAACGATGTAGGTTCCAGCGTCAAGATGTTCAATGTTAATGGCCTTGGCTTGATTGAGGTTGTTTTCAGCCAAAAGAACTTTGCCGGTCATGTCAAGAATCTGGTACGAGAAAGTTCCAAGGGATTTGATGAAGACCTCATTTTGAGCGGGGTTAGGGTAGATGGAAACAGCCATTGTTTCAAATTCTTCTAATCCTACATTTCCTCCTGTGAAAGAAAGATCATCCAATAGAAGTGTAGAGCCAGGATTGTTTCCTGAACTAGCAAGGAGAACAAGAGAATCTGGAGTATCCAATAAAATGACTGGTGAAGAGAATGCCGTATATACCGATTGATTTGTAAATGTTTCAGTAATTGAGCCTACAGGATTTCCATTCTTCAGGAATACCAATTGCATTGCGCCATTGTCACCATTGCTTCCGGTGTATTTGTAATAGCCACTAAATCCTGCAGGAATTGCGTTGTAAGGAGCTGGTATGAATGGATTGGGTAGGCTTAGGTCAATAGCTCCTAGTGAAAGCGCACCCTGAATGGTATCGCCATTGTTCGGATTGGCAATTGAATTCAATTGAGCGGCGAAATTTCCTGAATGTGCATCTGTAGATTTAAATACGTTTTCTAATGAAGCAGGTGCCAATAGTGTGTTTAGTGTATTCCAATTGTCTGGATTTTCAACCGTAAAAGCATCCCATGATTCAAAGCTAGGGTCAGGAATATTGGCTACGGTTGCAGCTCCATTGTATAGTTGTACATTGTCAATTCGTGCCCATGATCCTGGTGAAACGAGATTTCCGCTAATTGGATCTCCGATGGTAAATCCTATAAATAGTTGCTGTTGTGGTGTGGAGGTCAAGGTAACACTCCCTTGCGTCCATGTTGAATGCGTGCCTCCAATTGCTGGGATCGATAAAAATTCAATGGGAACACCACCGAAATAACGAATCACATACAGATAGACTGAGTCACTCGATGCCAACATGGAAGACTTGTACTGGAATTTTACGGTGTTGAACACTGTGGTGTATGGGATTCCGGCACTCGGACCTGAAGCGCCAACTGTTCCATGAAACACATAACCACTTAATGTATCCGGGTTGGGTCCAGCAGCGACTGATCTTAATTCTGCAGAAAAGGTTCCTACTTGTGCATCTGAAGATTTAAACACCGTTGGAATCATCCCTTGTGGACCTTGATTTGAACTTCCCCAAGTCAAAGGGAAATCATATACCGTTGATGGTGACCAATTCTCAAAACCTCCGTTTTGCAATTGTCCGTATTGTGAAAACGCCACATTCACCAAAATGATGCATGCGATAAGTGAATAAATCTTTTTCATAGTGATACTGTTGATTGCAACAAAATTACAACGTTGTGTCGAGAAAATTACTGACGAAAGTCATGGAGAGTTGTGAATTTTGAATTACGAATTTGATGCTACGCAATTTGATCCTAAAGGAATTTGATGCCTTCGGCAATTCGATGTAAGATTAAAGTCCTGTCACTTGTGGCTTCGAGACTTCCTTTGGAACCTCAGCCACCAAAGTCTGAACAAAGCTTATGTCCTTTGTCCTTTGTCCTTTGTCACTTGTGGCTTCGAGACTTCCTTTGGAACCTCAGCCACCAAAGTCTGAACAAAGCTTTTGTCCTTTGTCCTTTGTCCTTTGTCCTTTGTCTCTTGTCTCTTGTCTTAGAATCCTTAGATAACTACATTCGACTCTTTGTCAAATCGCCTGTAAGAAATGAACACGGCAAGTACCGCAAGTGCTGTCATCACCACAAAACTCAAGGCAACAAGGAAAGGATCAAGTGTTCCTGCAATCAGTTCCTTGGTTGACAAGACGATGTTCACTACTGGAATGCATGCTGTCATCACGTTCAATTCAACGCCAGGAAAGAGCCCAACCATTGCAGGAATAACCATCACGATGTTTAATGGTGTAATGATGCTTTGAGCTTCTTTGAATGTTTTTGCATAGACGGCAATGGGAATCATTACGCCGGCAAAGAAAACGGTTAGTGGAATTAAAAGGCAATACATGAATAAGATAAATGACGGACTTAAAATGCTGTGAACGACCTTCAATAATTCGTCGTTATCTAGGCCATTTAGTGTTTCCATGGAAAGGAAGAGTCCGAGTAATGCTGCGCTTGCTGCGAGCAACCCTGAAAGTACGACAACACCCATTTTACCAAAAAGAAGTTGCCAACGTGGTACTGGAGTGGTAAGTAATGTTTCAATTGTGCCACGTTCTTTTTCGCCAGTGAACAAATCAATGGCTGGATACATGCAGCCCATGAAACAAAAGGCAATAAAAATGTAGGGTAGAAATCCACCTGCGAGCTTGCCTACCATTTCTTTGTCTGAAGCGATGTTACGGTATTCAGAAACAATAGGATTAATCTTTTCTTTACTGACATTCAGTTTATTGAATCGATCTACTTGCATCTTTTGTTCAATAATACTCATGTATCCTTGTGCACGTTCTTGCATACCCAGATCGGTCGCATTGAAGTAAAATATAACAGGCGCGGGAACCATCGCATCCAATTGTGCTTGAAACCTCCCTGAAACAAAAGCGCCCAATTGAATCTTTTCGTTTTTGATGTCTTTAATCAATTGTAGGGTGTCTGAGTATTTTACAATTTCCTTTTTACCAAATGAATCAGGAATTTGGTTGAGCTCATTTGTCAAGAATTGGTTTTGAGTATCTACAATCCCAATTTTTATCTTTTTCGTAGCGGCATCCTCTTGAAAAGAGGAGGATACGGATGCTGTAATGTTGATGATTATTGGAAAAACAAGAATTGGAATAACCAACATCATCATCAGAGTGCGACGATCTCTAAGGGTCTCCTTAAGTTCTTTTAAAAATATCGTGAATATCATGATTAGGCGTTTTGTGATTGATGAACAATACGAATGAACTCTGCTGTAAGGTTGTCTGCTTGCATCTGGGATTTAAAGTCATTCATCGTCCCTGAAAACAAGAGCTTCCCTTTGTGAATGATGGCCATATCATCGCATAGTAGATCAACTTCACTCATGATGTGACTTGAAAAGATGACCGTTTTTCCTTGATTCTTGCAGTTTTGGATCAATTGAATGATGTTCTCGGCTGTAATCACATCCAATCCACTCGTCGGTTCATCAAAAACAATAATTTCGGGATCATGAATCATGGTGCGGCAAATCGACACCTTCTGTTTCATCCCTGTACTTAATTTTCCAATGCGTTTGTTTTGGAAATCATGCATGCCGAGTAGGGAGTAAAGCCCTTCTTTTCGCTCATTGATAGTTTCTTTTGGAACACCGTAAAGCTCTCCGAAATAGTGAATCAACTCATTGGGTGTCAATCGTGCATAAAGTCCTGTTGAGCCTGTCAGAAAACCTATTTTGCATCGGGCATCTTGAGGATTCTTAACTGCATCAATTCCACCCATCAAAATTTCACCAGATGTTGGCTTGTAGATGGTCGAAAGCATGCGCATTGTTGTCGTTTTTCCAGCGCCATTTGGACCTAAAAGAGAAAAAATTCTCCCAGGCTCACACCGAAAACTGATGTTATTGACTACCACGGCTGTGCGCGCCTCTGTATTTAGTTCTTTTCGCTGTTGTCGCGACAACTCAAAGGTTTTTGATAGATTTTTTACTTCAATCATTGTTGACTGTTCATGTGAAATTTGAGAATAAAAGTAGGGATTATTTGGACCTGACGGAATTTGGACCTGACGGAATTTGGTCCTATCGGAATTTGATGCTGCGCAATTTGATCCTATCGGAATTTGGTCCTAAGGGAATTTGGCGCTACGTAATTTGTTCCTGACGGAATTTGATGCTGCGCAATTTGATCCTATCGGAATTTGATCCTAAGGGAATTTAATCCTGACGGAATTTGGTGCTACGCAATTTGTTCCTGACGGAATTTGATGATTCGTCCACCATGGCGAATTTTCAACAATTCGAAGTGTGAATAAGTCATGACATCTTAATCTCTTCGCGTCTATTGTCTTCCAGCGCAGCAATCCATTGTCTTTCAATAATTTCATACTGCTAAGTAGCAGCGCTAAATCACTTCGTCCCAAGCGCCACTCCAAGACCAATTCCACCGCCGAATCCCCAACCATAGCCAGCAGCTTGTCGTGTTTCTACGAATGCACTAATGGTGAACATTTCGCGCCATAAATAGGTGGTTTTTATTCCGAAGGAACAGGCATATTTAATACTTCGTTGGTTTGTTCGTCGATCACGTACGAAGTCAAGTCCGAGAATGTTGGCGTAGGGAGCGATGTCCCAATTGTATCGTGGAGAGATATGATAGCTGATACCATCTGGTAAAACAAGAAGTATGATTCCTCCTATAATTCCGAATGCTCCTGTATTCGTAGTATCCGAATCGACTGAATTCAGCAAACCAATACCAAATAGAATTGGTGCGCCTAGAATCCCCATTGTCGCGTGAAATTGTCGAATAGAATCGCGTCTTACTGTGTAGTCAAAATTGTAGTTCAATCCAATTTTTTTTAAAAGAATTTCCCCATTCAATGAGTAATTCGAATACCTAGTAGTTTGAACTGAACCTATACTGTATTTCGCTGACAAATGAAATTTGTGGTCATTTAATTGCGCTGTAGTGACAGACATCCAAAAGGTGAAAAAAAGAAGCAAAAGATGACGTAGCATGGCAGAGAAAAAAATCTCGTCAAATATATTGAAATTAGTCACATGTTCTTCCCGTATGGCACCCTGCACGAAATTGAGCATCAAGCGCTTTCATTTCTTCTAACAGCGCCTGTGATGGAGGAGTGTTTTGAAGTCGAGAAAGGTCTGGCTGTCCAGCATCAACCCACGCGGTGTACCAAATAGATCCAACCGTGATGATGGCGGCGCGCATTCTTCTTTCAACCATTCCATTTAAACGGTGATGATATGCCTTTGAGAATTCGTATGAATAGGTTGAAACAACAGCATTTCCGCGCTGTTCGTAGCTGTATTTCTTATTTGGTGTAAATGCTTCGGTGAGTTCTTTTTCAATGCGAAGAACTGAATCCAAGGCCATGTGAGAAGCTTTAACGGCATCCCAGGCGCAGTCCAAAACGCGTTCAATGTATATGGCTTTACCGACGAAATAATTGTATTCATCTGCATTGATTTCAACCAAACGACTTTCCCATAGTCCATGAATTCCCTTTTGACCAGTCAACTGTCCATTGTAATTTTCAGTGGTGTGCAAAGGAACATGCGCATCTCCAATGTAATGACCAATATCCGCAGAGTATTTCAAAATGAGATCAATATTTTGTGATTCGAAGGCTTTCTGAAGTCTCATTTTCATCACGTTGATGTGCCAAGGGACAATACCGTGTTTTTGAAGGGTGTCTTCAGAATATTTTGCCACGGCGTCGGTCCATTTTCTTGGGATGATGGCAAATGGGTCTTCACCAGAAGAATAATACCGGTCTAAATCGATGTAATGGCATTGTGCTTCTCCATCCATGGCATAACGCCTTTTATCAGGATCCACAGCATGTTCAGTTAAAAATTCAATGTGTTCCTTGTAAAAACCAAACAAGGCTGGTGGAAGAGTAAACACAGCAATCCGATTGATGCGTTTGTGTCCATAGAATCCCCATGTGACAATTGAGGAATGTTCAACAGGGTAGGAGAATGACAGTAAAATCAGTAGGCTTAGAACAGAAAGTCGCTTATAGTTTAACCAATTTGCCATCTTTAAGGATTGGAATGACATCGGTCTGATCTGGTGTGAGGCAGTATTTGATGTCCTCGTTCAGATTCAGGTTCTTCAGTCTTCTTCGGTGAGAGCTCGACTTTAGGTAACCGAAATAATTGTCCTTTGCAGATAGAAATAGATATTTGGCAGCGATGGATGAATCTTCAATCGCAGTGTAAAATCCTGTAGAGATGAGATAATCAGAAATTGCTCCTGCGCAAATAGTGTCTTCAAGATTGAATTTGTCTTGCCATCCTGAACATAAACAGAGCACGTTCTTGTCTTGTTCATATAGCCATTTCGAAAGCGCAGTTAAATTGAGAAATGAGCCTACAACTACAACCTCTGCATCTTTTGCAACATCTAAAGATTTTGTTCCATTTGTGGTCGTTAGTACAACTTCTTTTCCACGAAACTCTTCTTTCATGTAGGAAAAAGGGGAGTTTCCGAAATCAAACCCTTCAACGATTTGACCTTTGCGTTCAGCGCCAGCCAAAAATCCTTTTTGCTTGTACTCCCAAGCTTCTTCCACCGTAGGCACAGGGATGATTGATTGTATTCCATTGTCGAATGCAGCACAAATGGCAGATGTAGCGCGCAATACATCGATAACAACGACAATTTCGAATTCATCTTTGTAATAGGCGTATTCTCCTGGAGTGAAGCAAACCTCAATGCGTTTTCTGTTATCCATCATAGAGTAAATGTATGAATTTTGAACAAAAGTAGTGTAAATAGTACACTAAGTGTTTACCCTCAATTTATGTTCAATTGGAATCTATTTATTTTCCTCGTTCTTCAAGTAGTGTTTGTCCGCCCAAAAAGTCATGAAAGGCACCAATGAGGCAAGGAGCAACATAGCCGTTTTCTTGGCATCCCATTTTCGATCGAAGTGGTTTACGGCAACCCATGCGCAATAAGCGATAAAGAGGACTCCATGTGCCATGCCCACCACCATGTTTGGCTCTTTAATCCCCCAAATATATTTGAGTGGCATTGTTAATCCAAAGGAAATATATGAGATTCCTTCAATGATTGCTAGAAGTCGCAATTGTCCGAGTAACGTTTTGGTATTCATGTGTATAAATTCTATTGTTTTTCTTTTTTTCGTGCTTCTAAAGCGAAGAGTTCATCACGCAAACGCGCAGCTTCAATGAAATCCAGTTCCTTGGCTGCTTTTTCCATTTGCTTTCGGGTATAAGTAATGGATTTTTCGAGTTGTTCCAACGACATGTATTGAACGACTGGATCTGCTGCCAAAGGCAACTCTTCTGAATAGTCGTATTTCAAATTGCGTGTGGTCGGATCGCCATCTGCTACTTTTGTAGATTCAAGTATGCGCTCCTTTGATTTGTTCAATGGTGTAGGCACCATTCCGTGATCTTCATTGTATTGGATCTGCACTGCACGACGTCGGGCTGTTTCATCAATGGTTCTGCGCATCGATTCGGTCATTTTATCAGCGTACATCAAAACAGTTCCATTCACATTTCTTGCTGCACGTCCTACAGTTTGAACCAAGGAACGCTCATTTCTTAAAAATCCTTCTTTATCGGCATCTAAAATGGCAACGAGCGAAACTTCAGGTAAATCCAATCCTTCACGCAAGAGATTGACTCCAATCAACACGTGAAAATCACCAAGGCGCAATTGTCGCAGAATTTCTACCCGTTCAATGGTGTCAATATCGCTGTGAATGTATCGGCACAAAATCCCAAGGCGATCGAGGTATTTTTGAAGCTCTTCAGCCATTCGCTTTGTCAACGTTGTCACTAATGTTCGTTCATCCCGATTGATGCGCACATGAATTTCTTCAATCAAGTTGTCGATTTGATTTAAGCTTGGACGTACTTCAATGATTGGGTCCAAAAGTCCCGTTGGTCGAATGACTTGTTCCACCATGATTCCTTCAGCCAATTGAATCTCATAATCAGCAGGCGTAGCTGAAACATAGATGACCTGATGCATCATTTGCTCGAATTCTTCAAATCGCAATGGTCGATTATCAATCGCCGCTTGAAGCCTGAACCCATAGTCAATCAGATTGATTTTACGCGCGCGATCGCCTCCATACATTCCGCGCACTTGTGGTAGCGTGACATGGCTTTCGTCGATGACCATTAAAAAGTCCTTCGGGAAATAGTCGATCAAACAGAAAGGTCGTTCGCCAGGTTTTCGTTGATCGAAATAGCGTGAATAATTCTCAATTCCAGAGCAATATCCAAGTTCACGAATCATCTCGAGATCGTAGTTTACCCGTTCTTCTAGACGCTTGGCCTCATCAATTTTTCCTTGCTTACGGAATGCTTCTACCTGCACTACCATATCTTCACCAATTTGGTCAACCGCTACGCGTGTGTTTTCAGGACTTGAGACGAAGATGTTGGCCGGGAAAACGTTAATCTCCTTAAAGGTATCGAGCTTGCGATTTGTTTCTGGATCGATAGAGGAGATGCTTTCGATTTCATCGCCCCAAAATTCGATACGCAAGGCATAATCAGCGTACGCCAAATAGATATCTACCGTATCACCTTTCACGCGAAACATTCCACGCTTAAATTCAATGTTCGCCCTGGAATAAAGGTTTTCAACCAATCGGAATAAAAACTTATTGCGTGAAATGGTTTGACCAACAGACAATGAAATGATACTATTGGCAAATTCATTCGGATTTCCGATACCATAAATGCATGACACAGAAGCCACAACCAATACATCTTGTCGGCCAGAAAGGAGAGAAGATGTGGCTGACAGCCTTAGTTTTTCAATTTCATCATTGATTTGAAGGTCCTTTTCAATGTAGGTGTCCGTTACGGGTAGGTAGGCTTCGGGTTGATAATAGTCGTAGTAAGAAACAAAATATTCCACTGCATTATTCGGGAAAAACTGTTTGAATTCTCCATATAGCTGAGCAGCTAAGGTTTTATTGTGCGAAAGTACGAGGGTAGGACGATTGATTTCTTTTACAACATTCGCAACGGTAAATGTTTTTCCACTTCCTGTTACTCCGAGCAGCACTTGATCCTTCACATCTGCGCGAATTCCTGCTATCAACTGACGAATTGCTTCGGGTTGGTCGCCTGTTGGAAGGAACTCTGAAACTAACTGAAAGTCCATGCGGAATTTTTGTTGAACAAATTTACGGAATATCCGTAAGCATAACGCTCAATTGGTATCTTTGTCATTAACGAACAAAACTATGCTTGTCTGGGGATTTTTTCTTTTGCTCATTTTCGTTTTACTAGCACTTGATCTTGGTGTATTTCACAAGAAAAATCAGGTTGTTACAGTAAAAGAGTCCTTGGCATGGACTGCTGTATGGATTACCATTGCGCTGCTTTTTGGTGGTGTAATCTACTACATTTACGATGTGAATTTGATGGGGATTAACAATCACCACACATCACCATGGAAAGCGCTCATTGATTTCTATACAGGATATCTCATTGAAGAGTCATTAAGTTTGGACAACATTTTTGTCATGGCCCTCATATTTGCTTTTTTCAAAATTGAAGGTCAATACCAACACAACATCTTGTTTTGGGGGATTATTGGTGCAGTGTTTTTCCGCATGGTGATGATTGTCTTGGGGACAGCATTCGTTGAGGCCTTTGAATGGGCGACGTATATATTTGGTGGTATACTTGTCTTCTCTGCGTTTAAAATGATCAAAGGGAGTGAGGATGATGAAAACTTTAAAGAGAATCTTGGTGTTCGACTTCTCGAGAAAATATATCCGATTGATTGGAAGGACCGTAGCGGAAAGTATTTTCTCATACAGAATGGAAAGCGCGTGGCTACAGGTTTATTTGCAGCTTTGGTGGTGATTGAGTTCTCGGACATCCTTTTTGCAGTAGACTCCATTCCGGCGATTTTTTCAATTACAACAGATCCATTTATTGTCTTCACATCAAACATTTTTGCCATTTTAGGCTTGCGAAGTCTTTATTTCTTTTTGGCAGGGATGCTTGATAAATTTGAATACATGAAGTACTCACTGGTTGGTGTACTCATGTTTGTTGGTATCAAAATGCTTATTGTTCATTATTTCGAAATTCCAGCATTGATCTCGTTGGGAATCATCGTTTTCTTTTTAGCTGCGGGAGTAGTTTTCTCCATGATGCATAAGGACAAGCCTTCTCAATCATAAGGTAGTTCGTGTATGTAGTTGGGACCTAAAGTCACGCGACCAATATCCTCCCAATTCGATCTTTGTCCATAAAACTCAACGCTTCCATCGTCGTAAATCAACCATTGGAAATTTGCGCCATGGTAGGAATAACTGGCCAGAAACGCACAAGAATTCAAACGTGCAAGACTGAATGTGGTTCTGCTGCGGTAGAATTTATTGTCGAGTTCTATTTCTGTTTCTGGACTTGAAACTGATGCGTATCCACTTTGTATGAACCACTGAAAATGGGTGTGATAGGTCGATACAGGGTAGAATTTATCGTCTTGATAACTAAATGAATACATGTTGTTCTTGATGGTCAAATCTTTCGGCCATTGCCAATTGAGTTTTTTGAAGACGTCGTAGAGCTGTTTCACATAAGGGTTGACCGTATCACACTTTTCCACCCCCTTGAAAACATGGGCCGGTAATGTGAAGTCTATTTTGTTCGCTGATGCGCCACTTTCACTCAATTCCAACGGTGTAGTGGAATTCCACGCTTTTTCAAACCAAGCAATGCGCTGCGTCATTGAATCAATTGACAATTTGGAATAATACAAAGGTGAAGAGCCCGAGTAGGCATTGCGATTAAGAATTGTGTAAACAACATTTCTGTATCGATCACTTTGTACCTTGGTCCAGGTGCTTAACGCAGGATAATAATTCTTTCGGTTGGTAATCGTTAGATCGATGCATCCCATGTTGTATCCTTGTCGAAAGAGGAGTTTTCCATTTTCATAGGATTCACAGATCCCGTGACGCAAGTTGTTAAGGTAATTAAACGAATGAATGATTTTTCCTGTGCTGTCGTGAATGGTATATGCGCCATTCAGTTCTCCATTCAAAAGGCTGAATTCCTTTACCAAAACACCATTTGTGGCATAATGTTTTTCCTTTCGTTGTTGGTTTATTTGTGAGATGTATTGAATTGGAGTTCCTTGTGGGGAAAAACTTGAAAGCGTGTAATCGTTGAACTTTGTACTTTGCTTCGAAATGATGCGCAACAGCAATTGATTGCGATCACTCCATTCTTGTCGCGTATCGATCACTGTGTCTTTGTTTACTTGATGCACATGGAGTTTCGCCAACACGCCATTTTCGTGGTATTCGATGTATCTCGAAGTAGCATTTGGTCGATTGTCTAAAATGGATTGTTGTTGACCACTTGGATACCATTTTTTCTTGATGCCGCGGATTTCACTGTTTTGAATCCATTCCGTTTCTTCTAAGAGCACCCCTGATTCACCCCAAACGCGATTCATCCCAGTGCCAGAGATGTCCAGGATCCTCTCTCGAACCTTGATGTTTTTTTCATTCCAATAGGTTTCACTTGGCACGAAAACGTGATTGGAATTCGGGTCGTAAATCTTTAGGTGTTTTTGATCACCATTGGAATAGAACCCCTCCCAAGTGCCAACAGGCAAATTTTCTTTGTAATGTTCGGTTTCCGAAAGTTCCCCTGTGTAATAATAACGCTTCCAAGTTCCATCTTTTGTTCCTTCGTGATAATATCCCTTTGTCATTACCTTTCCATTGTCAAAATACTGATGGTAAGGGCCATCCATGGCATAGTCGTAGTAATTTGAACTAAATTCCATTCGGTAGACTTTACGCTCACTGATTTGACCATTCTCATAGAAGGTCAAGGACTCACCAAATTCTGTCATCAAATAGGTGTAGCCGTCTTCATCAATGGAATGAGGTGGATGATCTTTATAGGCTGAAGGATCTATATCATCCAATTTCGCCCAGCAATAGTTACGTTGAAAACGGAGGTTTCCATTTGGATAATACTCCCTGTAGAAAGCGCAACGTCTTTTTTTCTTGTTCAAATAAAAGATGTAATGGGTTTGAAGTTTTCCAGTTTCAGTGAATGTCTTTTGGAAGCCAATTACGGAGTCACCTGGTAGTTGTGTTATTCTAAATTCAGATCTCAGGCCTCCTTCATAATAATACAGGATTTCTTCTTTCATTCGTCCAACTACAAATACGCGTCGTTCATAGATCTTGCCTTTTTGATCCAGTTGTTGGCAAACTCCTTCCATGGGAGTTCCAGCATAATCTGAATAAAAAGTAGAGAAGAGGTAGTGACCTCCTTTTTTATTGTGATAGGAAAATGTGCAGTTCTCTTGGGCCATGAGACCACCCATGATTATTGCAAACAAAACGGCTAGTTGAATCTTCATGGCGACTAATACATTCAACGTATAGATGCGTTCATCAACGATTTATCGCTTTCGTTTTTTGGACTTCGCTTGTTTTTTGTCCCAATCGAACATTGATTTCTGATATGGGAAGACATCCGACAATTCACCTGAATAGTAGAACTCAAAGGCAACTGCACCAAAGGTGTAATTGGTTTCGTGAATTTTAAAGTCAGAACCACCAACAGCAGGGTTTTTCTTCGGTTTGGAACGCTGATAACCAAGATTGAACAGAGAAGCTAAGATTTCAGGTCGATCATCAATCGGGTAACCAGCACGTTCCCATTGCATTTTCATTTGCTTCAAAAACAGGGCTGTGTAGAGGTACGAATAGTAATGGTCTTTGAACTGCACCAAGCGCTGTAAACGCACACTCATGGTGTCATTTATGTTGTTTTTATAGGATCGAATCGAGTCGTAATCGAGTAGGTGAGCATACTCTTTTCCTAAGTAATAGACACAAGTAGAATCTTTTAAATAGCGTTCGATCTTTTGAGCTGTGCTTTCTTTGATCCCAGTTACACCATAAGACAAGTGATTTTCTAGAACAAGAACCTTAAGCGGTCCGATATAATTCTTGTAAGATTCTCTGTTTGAATTGAACAAGCGAATTTGCTCACCAACCAAACACGAAACGATTAATCGGGATTCTACGCCTGTGATTCTCGCAGCTGAGTCAATGTATTTTTTATCCTTTTGCACGGCAATTTTGAAATCTTGCCATTCTGCGATATTCATCCATTCGAAGACACTTAATCCGGTTGTTTTTTGCTGTTTACGTCGCTTTGAGCGCATTTCAGCCAAGGCAGCGCGGTACTTTTTGTTTTTTCGAAGTCGCAAATCTACCGCATCCAACATTTTAAGCGCAATACGCTCGTCGTTTGTTTTAAAAAGTGTTTTGAGGATATATTCCGCATTTTTCGGATGAAATTGATTCAACACCATGATGCGATTAAGTGCCTCATAGCGATGTTGTTGCATCGAAACACTATCCACTCGAAACGATTGGTTGTATTTGTTGTGCATGTCCTGAAAGTAGCGATTGTTCTCATCAATCATCCCTTCGTTGTTGGTCCACTTGAACTTAACAGCTAGGTAGGTGGCAGTTAAGATAAAACCATATAGAGCAAAGGCATATAGGAAAACAGTATAGGGGATTTTCACCCACTTGCTTTTCAGAAATTTCAACATGATGTATTAGCGGTAATGTTAGTCGTGCAAAAGTAACAAAGAAATTGTCACGACCACTTCAACAATCGCTTGATCCATAGCAATCGGGAAGGTGTGTGCGGAGAGTACTTTATGGATGGCTCGAAGTAATTGCTTTTGTGGAGCACGCTTTTTTCGTGTGAAAAAGCTCTGAATCCTGCAATCCCATGGTAATTGCCCATTCCGCTGTCACCAACCCCACCAAAAGGAAGGTTGGGGTTTACAATATGCATCATGGCATCATTCACTGATCCGCCTCCAAAGGAGATAGAAGATAATATCTTGTTTTGCTCTTCACGGTTGTCTGAAAAGACGTACAAAGCCAAAGGTCTTGGACGCTGTTTTACTTGATAAATGGCGTCGTCAAGGTTGGTAAATGAAATAATCGGAAGAATAGGCCCGAAGATTTC
>Ga0315908_10001215_pt1 | contig 19598 bp, 15 predicted proteins | sample LakEriMetagenome_12_FD_203520 | JGI IMG/M metagenome (GOLD analysis project Ga0315908, IMG submission 203520) | Freshwater fungal communities from buoy surface, Lake Erie, Ohio, United States - Buoy 4 MA124 | ecosystem: Environmental > Aquatic > Freshwater > Lake > Lake biofilm | place: USA... | reverse complement strand
TCTTTATGTTGTTTATAATATAATTATTATTTTTGGCTTTTATTATTTTATGAGATAAATAGTATAAAAATATTTCAAGTGTTTCTTAAAATAAGGTCTATGCGGATTCTAAATTTTTTATTAATTATCTTTGGATTAGTTAGATCAACTGATTCTCTTTCTAGAAAATCATTTATTCATATGCGTTTAAAAAAAGGAACTTCGAGAGAATCTATTGATAATGATAAATCGTTAATAATGTCAGAAAATCAGAAAAAATATTATGATGTCTTAAATAATAAAAATATTTCTCTCGTATTTGGTCTCGGACCAGCTGGTTCCGGTAAAACTATGATTGCTTGTAATGCTGCGGTAGATTCTTTAAAGGGTAAAATAGTTGATAAAATTATTATTACTCGTCCAATTGTTTCTGTTGATGAAGACCTTGGATTTTTACCTGGTTCTTTTGAAGCAAAGATGGATCCTTGGATTCGTCCTATATTTGATATTTTGAGAGAAACATTTACTGCTATTCAAATACAAACTATGATGGATAATGGTTTAATTGAGATTTCACCTTTAGCTTATATGCGTGGACGGACTTTTAAAAATGCATTTATTATTGCTGATGAAATGCAGAATTCTTCACCGAATCAAATGAAAATGATGCTTACTCGTATTGGAGAGGGTTCTAAAATGGTTATTACTGGTGATTTATTACAGAGTGATCGTCCTGGAGAAAATGGTTTATCTGATTTTATCTCTCGTTTTAAAGGTTCTGAAAAAGATAATTCGAGAGAAATCGCTTTGATTGAATTAGACCGTGTTGATATTCGTCGTAGTTCTATTGTTTCTAGAATTATTGATATTTATGAACCGATTGTTAACCCTGTTGTTGAACCTGTTGTTGAACCTGCTATAGCATTTAAGAAAAAAAATAATTTATATACTGATGGTTCTAATGGGTTTGATGATTGTGCTTTAATTCCTAAAAAATATTTTAAATAGTTTATTTTTAGTTTTGATTGTCTTGAATATATATATATTCGAGAGAATGCCCTCTTATTTATTTTTAGTTTTGATTGTCTTGAATATATATATTCGATAGAATTCCCTCCTATTTATTTTTAGTTTTGATTGTCTTGAATATATATATTTGAGAGAATGCCCTTTCTATTTATTTTTGGTTTTGATTGTCTTGAATATATATATTCGATAGAATTCCCTCTTATTTATTTTTAGTTTTGATTGTCTTGAATATATATATATTCGATAGAATTCCCTCCTATTTATTTTTATCCTCAAGAATCCCATCATATTTTGATCCCAGAGAACCTAGCGACCCTAGAGTAGCGCCCTCTATTTATATTATTTTTATGAGTGTTTTTATTATGATAATCTAATATCGTATTACCCTATTATATTGGCTAACGGGAAATGAGTGGGATATTGGGAAATGAGTGGGATATTGGGAAATGAGTTATATGTATTACCAATCGATGAAGGAATAATAAAAGAGACAGGAATAATAAAAGAGACAGGAATGTTGTGAATATAAACGCCCTATAAAATTGAAATCCTTTTTTTAGATTTTATTTAAGATACAAATCCCCAAAGCAATTATCAAAGTAATCAAACCGCAATATGTCATCCGTGAGAGTTAATAACCTTGGTTATCCCCGTTCTTCAGCAGCAGCTAATAAGGTAGCAGTAAAGAAGTTCTGTGGAGTATGCAAGAATGCAGGGCTTTCCGAGAGTGCTTATACGAGCCACTTTACGAAGTCTGTTCCTGGTCCGAAAGGTATAGTAACTTGCCCTACTATATTAGCTAACGAATGTAGTCTTTGTTACGAACGCGGCCATTTCAAGAGCGCCTGTCCGAAACTAGCGGAGAAAGCAAGAATTGACAAGAGAGCAATGGTACAGGATAAACCTCTGCAGAAGAAGTCCGTTCAGCCAGTGGTACAGGTTAATAATCGCGGTGGGTTCAGCGCTCTTTCAGATTCGGATTCAGATACTGTCGATCGCACTATCGGGAAAAAGCGAAAGGTCGAACAGCCTGTTAAGGAAGCGTGGCCTTTACTTAGCGGCAGTCAACCAGCAGCAGTCAAGGTAGATAAGCCGTCGTTTGCAGCGATTATTGCAGCCCCTGCGCCGGTCAAGAAAGTTGATACTTCAAAACCGAATATCTGCGGATTCACAGTATTGACGAAAGCATCCGATGTTAAGCCACCTGCTGCTGCTGCACCGGTTTACTACGAGAGAAATGAAGCGGAGAAGGCAGCATATGCGAAGCTGAAGAAGAGCTGGGCAGATTCGGATTCGGATTCTGAGGACGAGGACTGGTAAGTATATTATTGTGTTTATTGAGAGAGTGCGATTATTCTTGAATTCATATTTTAAAACTACAAAAATATATGTTATTAAAAATTGATTGTACATATTGTATATTTTACTTAAAATATAACAGCATATAGACGAATGCTCTGCTGTTGAGTATTATTACTCTTGGTTCACGATAAGAACCTGGTTCATTTATAGAACCTTTTTTTTCCTGAATATATATATTCTATATTGTTAACATATTGGTTAATAATATATGACGGTATTGGTTAACCGTAAATGAGTGGGATATCGAGAAATGAGTGTTTTCTTGAATATATATTCTCTCGATTTTTATTATTTGAAAGTTGATAATTAAGAGAATATATATATTTTATTTTACTTTTTTATTTTATTGTTTTTAAAACTTTTATTGAAATTTCAGATTTAATATTTTTCTCTCTTTTTTCATATTTAGGTAAATAGGGTTAGAATTACACTTTTAATTATTACCATTAATATAAAAATATAAAAATTTTGTTATTATAAATAGTGTGAATTATAGTATAATTGTATAGAGGTTAGAATTACACTTTTAGGGTTATAATTACACTTTATATGTTTATATTTACACTAATAATATAAAAATATACTATATTATACTATATTATGGAAAGGCAATATTCTTGTCAAATATGTACAAAAGAATTTGCAAATTCAAATAGTTTATCAAATCATAACAGAAAATTTCATACAGAATTGAGAGATTACAATCGTGTTAAAAATTCCAATAATTTATATAAATGTAGAAAATGTGAAAACACATATAAAACTTATCAATCTAGATGGCGACACGAACAAAAATGTAAATCTAAAACTGATACCGATATTCAGATTGAACATCTTACTGAAAAATTAGAAATGAAAGATCAAATTATCTCTCTACAGAACAAATTATTGATTAAAAAAACAAGTGAGATTCGTACATTTAAATCTGTAAATAAAGTTTTAATGGCAAGAAGTAAAGAATATATGTTAAATAAATCGAATAATTCTAATTCTCTCAATACTATTAATTCTCATAATAATATTACAAATAATATTACAAATAATATACAACAAATTTGTAATGTTGGTAATGAAGATATGATAAATATTCTTACTCCTGAAGAAAAAATTATTATTATGAATTCTCGTATGAAAGCATTAGAAAAACTTATTGAGATTACACATTGTGGTGAAAATCCACAATTTAAAAATGTTGTTATTACTAGTCTTAAAGATGATTTTGCATATAAATATGATTCTAATAAGGGATTTTTTATTACAGTTAAGAAAGATGTTGTTTTAGATGATATTATTTATTATAGAACCCTCAATATTGAGGAAATTTATGAAGAACTTAAAAACGGTAATAAAATTAATAGTAGGACTAAGGAAACTATTCAGAGATTCTTGGATAAATGCGAAAGTGATGAACCATTTGAAGATCCACACGGTATTAAATATCCGAATTTTAAAACTTATAAAAAAGATAGTATTAAAATTCTATTGTATAATAATTTAGAAAAGATTACTCGCGATATCTCTCAATTAATCGAATCTAGTTCTAGTGAGACATCTTCCTAGATATTATTTTTGTATGTCTTAAATATATTGTTTAAGACATATTATTACAAAAACAATTTATTAGCTATCTATTGTTATCGGTCGTCCCTGCAAATGAGTAGGATATTAATTTTTCATTGATTTTGTGTTTTGTTAAAAAGTCTGTTACAATTGTTAAAAAGTCTAATAAAAGTCTATATTTAACTTTATAAATTTTTATTATCTTTTATGGTGTTAATTATTTTAGATATCGTAACATTATGATGTTACTAATTTGTTAAAAAGTCTAATTAACCCATAAAACTAAAATATAGAAAACTTTATCAAAAATAATTTATTATAACTTTTTTCAAAATGGCTACTATTTATTTTTCTAAAACATTCTCTTCTAATTTTGAGAGAATCTGTTGAATATTCTATGTTGGGGTTTTATAAGAGGGGTTTATTATTCTCTCGAATCTTTGTTTTTTCCTGAATATATATATTCTAGATTCCATTTTTGAGAGAATAATTTATTTTGGATTCTAGAGGTTCATTAATCTCTCGAATCTTTATTTTTTCTTGAATAAATATATTCTAGATTCATTTTTTTGAGAGAATAATCTATATTGGATTCTAGAGGTTCAATAATCTCTCGAATCTTTGTTTTTTCTTGAATATATATATTCTAGATTCCTTTTTTGAGAGAGAATAATATATGATGGTTTTATTTTGTATTGGCTAACTGCCGTACCTATAAATAATTGGGATATTCAGCATTTTATTGGAAATACAAATTTTGGAAATTACCATTACTGTATAATAATATAAAATTGAAATCCTTTTTTTTATTTTTACTATTTGTACACTTCATACCGCCAACTGTTTTTAAAACTATGAAAGAAATTAAGCTTGAAAATTTACAAGTCGGAAAAAAGTATTTCATTCACCAAGTCAAAGATGAAGACACTCACGCACCAATGTCACGTAAGTATAAAGCAGTTTGTACGAACGATTATTCACAAGGAGGTTGGATTGAATTCCTGTTTGAAAATATCAAAGGTATTAACACTGATGATATCAATTCCATAGGTGTATCGGTTGACGATGAACGTTGGGGTATTTATAAGTTTTATTTATGTGAAAGCGATGAAATACTTGAAAGAGTAGTAAACTCTGCATTAAAAATGATAACAGGTGACTCATACTTTATATTTTATTAGATAGCTAGATAGCTAGATAGTTAGATAGTTAGATAGTTAGATAGTTAGATAGTTAGATAGTTAGATAGTTAGATAGTTAGATAGTTAGATATATATATAAGTATTTTTTTGTTTTTTCTTGAATAATATATATTCTAGATTCTATTTTTGAGAGAATAACCTATATTGGATTTTAAGAGGGGTTTAATTTCTCTCGAATCGTTGTTTTTTCTTGAATAATATATATCCATTTTTTGAATCTTTATTTTTGAATCTTTATTTTTGAATCTTTATTTTTGAATCTTTATTTTTGAATCTTTATTTTTGAATCTTTATTTTTGGAGAGAATAATCTATATTGGATTCTAGAGGAGGGGTTTATTATTCTCTCGAATCTTTATTTTTTCTTGAATATATATATTTTATTTTATATTTTGAGAGAATAATCTATATTGGATTCTAGAGGAGGGGTTTAATTTCTCTCGAATCGTTGTTTTTTCTTGAATAATATATATTCTATTTTACATTTTTTGAGAGAATAACCTATATTGGATTTTATAAGAGGGGTTTAATTTCTCTCGAATCGTTGTTTTTTCTTGAATAATATATATCCATTTTTTGAATCTTTATTTTTGGAGAGAATAATCTATGTTGGATTCTAGAGGAGGGGTTTATTATTCTCTCGAATCTTTGTTTTTTCTTGAATATATATATTTTATTTTATATTTTGAGAGAATAATCTATGTTGGATTCTAGAGGAGGGGTTTATTATTCTCTCGAATCTTTGTTTTTTCTTGAATATATATATTCTATATTCCATTTTGAGAGAATAATATATGGTTATAATGGCTATTAATGACTATTAATGACTAACGGGAAATGAGTGGGATATTGAGAAATGGGTTTTCTGGAATATATATATACAGGAATATATATATACAGGAATATATATATATACAGGAATATATATTTGGGAATTGATAAAGAGAGAATTGATAGAAAATTAAGGGGGTTGATCCTGTAAAATTGAAACACTTTTTTTATAATTTTTATATGATACACTTTACAGCTCGTTAACAATTATATACAATGTCTACTATTGCTATTTCTAAGCCTCTTACTTATCTTCCTGGTAAGTATGCCAAGTATGCCCATTATTTATATTGGGTTTTACAGAGGGTACGTAATAGCGAGGATACTCCGGAATTTACCAGTGCATTTGATACTGTTTCTAAGAAATTATATGAGGAGACGCGTCTCTTTACTTATGATTTCCCTGAGCAGAATGATTTTTACGATCTCTTTATTTCGCAGGAAAAGGAGGCGGCTAAGGCCATTAACGATGCTAAGCCCAAGAGGAAGAGGACAAGAAAGGCGAAACCTGTAGAGGGTATTTCTGTTGATGGAGTACCTGAAATGGAGGAGAAACAAGAGAAACAAGAGAAACAAGAGAAAAAAGAGAAGGTGGTCAAGGAGAAGGTGGTCAAGGAGAAGGCTCCGCCTAAGGAGAAAAAAGAGAAGGTTATCAAGGAGAAGGATTCTCTCGAGACCAATAGTAATAATGATATTATTGCACAGATTGTGTCAAGAGCTAATTCGGTTGAATCTGATATTGATGTTGAGGTAGTTGATAAAAAGGAGAATGAATTATTAGAGAAGAAGGCAAAGAAGGAGAGGGAGGAGTTAGAGAAGAAGGCAAAGAAGGAGAGGGAGGTGTTAGAGAGGAAGGAGAAGAAGGAGAGGGAGGAGTTAGAGAAGAAGGCAAAGAAGGAGAGGGAGGAGTTAGAGAAGAAGGAGAAGAAGGCAAAGAAGGAGATGGAGGAGTTAGAGAAGAAGGCAAAGAAGGAGAGGAAGGAGAAGGAATTATTGGAGAAGAAGGGTAAGAAGATTAATGAAATTACTGAGGAATTGGTCTTGGATTTTGTTAATGATATTACTCCTTCATCGGAGGAGGAGGATGATGATGAGGAAGTTGAGCTTACTGTTACTAAAACATTCATTGATGGCACTGAATATTTTAAAGATTCTGACGGCAATCTTTATTCTACTATCGATATGTCTCCTATTCAACTTTAATACTTATTATTACACTCCTTATCTTATAATCCATCATTACTCTTCCTCCTACTAATACTCTATCCATTACCTCCTTAAATCTTATGTACGGTTTTGTTATATCATTTGGATCATAAGTAATATTAGTTGAATTAAATTTTATATTATCTAATCGACTACTAAGTCTTCCAAATACATCGACTTTTGGAATACTTGGAGAAGAAAAATTTGGAGAAGAAAAATTTGGAGAAGAAAAATTTGGAGAAGAAAATTTTGGAGAAGAAAATTTTGGTATAGATAAATTTCCAGTATTATTTTCTGGTAAATTATATCTATCATTTTTTTCTTCATTTTTATTTGTTATTTCTACGTTTAATCCACGTTTTTCTAATTCTCTCTGTAAATAAAGAATTTTTTCATAAATTATATTTGCATCTCCACTTAATGTTTTTTCGATAGTACAACTACTAGACATTATATTTTATATACATACTATATTTCTAAAAAATTGATTTAATTTATAAAATAATTCGTTATTTTATAAACAGTCTATTTAATTATTTAGAATACTCTTTTTAAAATGGTAAAGAATAATACTGGTGGTTCTAAAACAAAGTCTTTTGCTAGAAAAAGTATTGCTACTACTCATACTAAATTACGTCTATCAGAAGACCCTGATGAGAAATATGCGCAGGTCACCAAAATGTATGGTGAAATGTGCGAGGTTATATGCGATGATAATATTTCCAGAAAATGCTTTATTCGAGGTAAATTCAGAGGTAAAGGTAAGCGTAACAGTTTTATTCGTATTGGTGAAGTAATATTAGTTGGTACTCGATCTTGGGCATCTGATGATACAAAATGCGATTTATTAGAAGTATATTCCCCTCAAGAAGTAATGCAATTAAAGAATAATCCGAAAGTTCCAACTGAATTTTTAACTACTGTTGAAACTTCTAAACAAGATGAAGTATTCGAATTTTCAAATATTACAAAAGAATATGATATTATGCCTAAGGATATTTCAGCTGATCCAGCTGAAGAGTTTGTTCTGGATGAAGTAGAGGAGATTAATATTGATGATATTTAGAGTGTGATTTATTCGATTATTTCCTGTGTAACTATATTTATTAATTATTCTATCGATTTATACCATATGTTTCTTATACCATCTGTTTCTTATACCATCTGTTTCTTATACCATCTGTACTCGAATCTTTTTTTTTATTTTATCCTCATCTTCAAAAAGGAATATTTTAAATAGCCCCTTAGAAAAATTCGGTATATTAGTATTATGTGTAGTTATTCTAGAGAGAATTTTTATACTTTCTAAATAGACCATATATAATATCGCACCATCATTTTTTACTAGTTTCCCAAATAATATACCTTCATATGTTTTATCCAGTATATTCGAATCTGAATAGCACCGATTTAATAGCTCGCAATCAATTTGGATTTTACGTATAGCACGCATAGAATCATTAATATAATCTATTTTAGAAAGCCAAGAATTAAAAAAATCTTCGCTATCTCTCGAAAATCTCTTTAAAAGTCCTAATTCTCTCGATATCCAAAACATATTTAATAAATCAATAATTCTTCGAATAGGACTTGTAATATGAATATATGATTTTGTATTCAGGAATTCGTGGTCCATAGATATATTTTTATCGAAAATAACATATTGTCCAGAAGTATTATTCCAAGATCGTATTACTCGTTGTGTTTCTACGTTAAGAGAGTTCAGAGATATATCATTTTGTAAGCTATCATATGCCATTTTATTTTTATAAATAGCGGATCTGAAAATACCAATATTATGTTTCGCCATCCATTCACCACTTGTTTTATTCATAAAGAGCATCCAGTATGATACTACGTCGTGGCTATCTGTTACATTTCGGTCCATTTTACTTGTAAATTCGAATAATTGTTCATATTCTGGTGATGAATATAATAAATCGGGTTCTTCATAACGATAATTCTTGAAAATATTAATAGCCGCATTTTTATATTGTATGTCGATTAATTCATATGATTTTTTATTTTGTCTTGTTTCTGTTGGTCCTGTTTTTTCTGTTTCTCCTGTTTTTTCTGTTTCTCCTGTTTTTTCTGTTTCTCCTGTTTTTTCTGTTTCTCTCCAGAAGGTATCTAATACAAACGTAAATCGTGTTTGGTTTTCTTGAAGAGAACATAGATTATCTGATAAAATAGTAGGTAACATTGGACGTTTTCTATCAGGAAGATATATCGTAGATACGCGAGAACTGAAAGATTTCCATAATCCAAGCGTTTCAAGCCATAAAAAGACATTTGCAATATAGATACTGATTTGGATAGAGCCATCAGGATGATTGATGATACTGAATCCATCGTCAAAATCTACAGTATTTTTAGAATCGATAGTAAATACTCGGTAATTTGTTCTCCGGTCTTCTATGAAATAATCGGGATTTTTCATAATTTGTTCAATATGTTCATTAATTGATTTTTGAAGGAGTTGGTCTTTTGTTTTATTCGTAAATTTCGTAAGAGATATATGCAGACTTTTACAGTGGAGTTGATATTCATAGAAAATATTCGGATCATTTACATCGCCTATAGTTTGTAATAGGATACCCTGTGGATGCGTATTTTCCCAAGATTCGAATTTAAAAATAACGAATTTACTATTAAATATTTTAGAAAACCCAATATTAATATCATATGGAACTAGAAAAGTTGGCAGATGTTTATCATCAGGAATACATTTATACAGTAGTCGTTTTTTATTAGCCGTTCTTCCAAAAGTTTTATTATTTTCTAGAACTAATACTCCTGCTATATTTATTCCACTCCGTACGTGTGAATAAACCATTTTATATTGCGTAGTCGGATTATTAATATCATACTGGAACACATCTTTAGAAAACATTTTTTCTTTTACTGGGTCAATATGTTTAAATAATTCGGGATCTATTATTTCATTCGTAGTAACATTCAAGAAACTATACGATTGATTATATTTTTCTTTAAATAAGATTTTATAAGAGATTAATTCACTAGTCATTTATTTAAATATAATTGATTTATCTGTATTTAAAATAATAAAAAATATCTATATAATTATATCCAAATATCTATATTCTTTTATATGGCTCATTATAAATATACATCTATTGATTTATTATTAATAATATCATTATTAACTGCATTATTATGTAGTATAATTATTTTAATAGAAGTATTTTATTTTAAGAACCATAAATATAAAAAGACATTTTCATCTTGGCAAGCACCGATGATATTTGCTATGTTAATAGATATTTATTTATTTTATGATTAACTATAAACAGAATAAACATAATTTTATACATTATATAATATTATGTCTGACAGTAAAAAAAACTAGTTAAAAAAACATATTCGAAAAAAGAAAAAACAGTCAAAGAAAAATCAGTCAAAGAAAAATCAATAAAATCAATAAGCCCAAATAAAAAGTGGTTAATCATAGTGGAATCCCCATCTAAATGTTCTAAAATCGAATCATTCTTAGGCGATGAATACCTCTGTATTGCATCGAAAGGGCATATCCGAAATATAGATAATTTAAAATCCATCGATTTTTCAAATAATTGTAAAACCGAATATTCTCTCATTCAAGAAAAAAAAGACCACGTAGAATCTATGAAAAATATAGTATCGCAATTTCCAAAAGAGAATATTCTAATAGCTACAGATGATGATAGAGAGGGCGAGGGAATTGGTTGGCATCTTTGTTCAGTATTTAATTTAGATATTCATACAACAAAACGTATTATATTCCGAGAGATTACGAAACCGGCAATATTAAATGCAGTAAAGAATCCAGGTTTATTAAATATACCGCTAGTAAATGCTTCAAATTGTAGGCAGATCTTAGATATGATTATTGGATTTAAAATATCGCCTGTTTTATGGAAGTACGTTTTTAGAAATTCGGAAAATAGTTTATCTGCCGGTAGATGTCAGACACCAGCATTAAGATTAGTATATGATAAATTTAATGAGGATAAGACAAGGGAATTAAAGAAGGTATATAAAGTAACAGCCTCTTTTTTTTCATTTAATGGAGGAATATTATTCGATTTAAATCATAGTTTTGAGAGAATAGAAGAAATCGAGGATTTTCTCTCGAAATCTATAAATCATAAATATATCCTTTCTCTCGAAAAAAAGGAAAATAAATCTAAAAATTCTCCAAAACCATTTAATACATCGAATTTATTACAACGAGTATCGAGTCAATTACAATATTCACCAAAAGAAACAATGACACTATGTCAACAGTTATACCAAGATGGACATATTACATATATGAGGACAGATTCGATGCAATATTCGGGGGTTTTTCTAGAAGAGGCTTCAGATTTTATTATAAATAAATACGGGAATAATTTTTTAGGGGATATTTCTAAAATAAAAAATACGGATATTATTAATCCCCACGAGGCAATACGAGTAACACATATTGACGTAGAATCTGTTGGATACGATAATACTAGACTTGTAAATCTGTATAAATTTATATGGAAAAATACGGTAGAGTCTTGTATGTCGGATTATGAGTATAGTTTACATAAGGTTACTATAACTGCTCCTTTAGATTTAAAATATGGATATTTAAATGAAATCCCTATATTTTTAGGGTGGAAAACAATAGAAACAAAAGGACAAGAAACAAACGAATCGAATTCTCTCGAATTCTATTTAAAAAGTATAAAGTCCGAAATAAAATATAATTATATTCATTCAACTGTTTCTATAACAAATACAGATAAACATTATACAGAGGCTACACTTATAAAGGCATTAGAAGATAGAGGTATAGGTAGACCCTCTACATTTGCATCAATCGTAGATACTATTCAGGAAAGAGGATATGTGAGACGGATAGATTTAGAAGGTAGAGTTGAAAAAGTTAAGGAATATAAATTAAGGGGTTCTACTCTAGAAATCGAGGAATCAGAGAAGGTATTTGGTAGAGAGAAGAATAAATTAGTGATTCAGGATATAGGAATTATTGTATGCGAATTTCTAGTAGATAATTTTGCGGATCTTTTTTCATATGATTATACGAAATTATTAGAGGAGGAATTAGATAAAATAGCGAATCAAACTGGTAGAATCTGGTACGATTTATGTATCGATTCAGCTAATTCAATAGATTCTCTCCTTAAAACGATTAATATTCAAAAACAACAATATAGAATAGACGATGAACATAGTTTAGTTTATGAAAAATTTGGACCAGTTATACGGAGAGAGATAAGAGAGACAAGAGAGACAAGAGAGATAAGAGAGATAAGAGAGACAAAAGATATAAGAGAGACAAAAGATATTAGAGAAAGAAAACAAAAATATGAATATCTCTCAATAAGAAAGGATATTAAAATCGATATAGAAAAATTAAAATCTGGAGGTTATACTTTATCGGATTTATTAGATATAAAAGAGAGAAGTTTGGGAAAGTATGAAAGAAAAATACAAATAAATAATGAAAAAAATATTATAGAAAAAAATAGTATAGAAGAAATCGAAATAATTCTAAAATCAGGTAAATTCGGATATTATCTTGAAATAGTAAAACTTGATAGTGGATTAGATGAGAAAATCCCAGAAGAAAATAGAATTAACGAGAGAATATCAATCGCAGATTTTATTAAGAAATATACGAAAGAAGGAAAAGATATTAATAATCTCTCGTTAAGTGATATTAAAGAGTTTATAGATAAGGATTCAAAAAAAGAGAATGAAAATACAGATGAAAAAATAAATCCAAATATTTTAAGGGAACTAACACCGAATTTATCAATAAGAAAGGGTAAATTCGGCGCATATATTTTTTATAAAACAGAGAAAATGGTAAAACCACAGTTTTTAAAATTAAATAACTTTAAACAATCATTTACATTATGTAAAGAAGAAACTATTTTAGAATGGATTAAAGCTACATATAATATTTTAGAAATATAAATTATTCAGCTATTATATATATTGTTCTATTATATAACATATAATGGGACAAATTGCTGGTTCAAATAAAGGTATAGCACCAATAAATCAGACAGATTTAATAAGTATAATTATTAGGTATGCATTAATAATATTATTAATTACAATAACATTTTTAAATATGAATAGCATTAATATTCAATTTATAATGTTTATTACCCAATTATTTTTAGTTATTATTGCAGGAACATTTATAGTAAAAGACATAGTATCAGTACCACAATTTTTTAATAATAAAAATCCAGTAGGTTTATTTTCAGTTAATAAAATATATACGAATATATTTTTATTTATTTTATTAGTATGTATTCTAGCTAAAATTACATCAATAACATTATTTATTATTGTATTTGGATACGGAAAAACTCAATTAAATTCTGATAGCGATAGTACAAATACTAAACTTACATCGGATAATCAGATAACATTTAATCGTTTTTTTATTACTTGTGTATTTTCAAGCATATTAATAGTAGTATTAACCGCATTAATTTTTATTGGAAATACGACGTTTGAAGTAAGATCAGCTATTATAAATATGTTATCTCTTTTTTTAGCTTTAATAATTTTAGGTTTTTCCGGATATGAAATATATTCAGGATTAAACTTTTATAATGTATATAAGAATAACGGAATTGTATATGAATCGAAATAGTATTTATAGTCATTCGTTAAAAAAATATAAACAATATATCTGAATTTCATAAAAAAAAGATAATTATTTATGAAATTTTATGAAACGCATTATGAAGAATATTTAAAATCGGTTGAAGAATATGATATTCATCCAGAGATAGGAGAAAAGACAGAGATAGGGGAAAATAAAATGATCGGATATAAAACAAACTCAAATAATCCCACCAAAATTAATAAATTCAATAATTTAATATTATATGGCGCGCAAGGTATTGGTAAATATTCCCAAGCACTTAAAATAATAAAAAAATATAGTCCAAGCGAGTTAAAATATGAGAAAAAGATAACGGTAAAGACAGATAAGCAGGAATATCAATATAAAATAAGCGATATACATTATGAGATTGATATGGCATTTCTAGGGTGTAATTCAAAAATTCTATGGCACGAAATCTATTTTCAGATTGTAGATATAGTTTCAGTAAAAACAGATAAAATCGGTATAATTATATGTAAAAATTTCCATAAAATAAATAGTGAATTATTAGATATATTCTATAGTTATATCCAGCATTTTAACACGAGAATAACTACAATACAAATAAAATTCATATTATTAACAGAACATATAAGTTTTATTCCGTCAAATATATTAAATGTATGTGAAATTATTGGAATAAAACGTCCTATAAAAGAAGCATATTATAAAATATCGAACTCGAAACAACCCAACGAAACCTCTCAAATAATAGATAAAGTAGAATTAGAGAATATTATAAATTTAAAGGAAATATATTCATTTTCTCTCGTTAAAAAAGTAGAGGGACTTCCTGAAGACATATTTAATACGGTTTGCGATCAGATAATAAAAGAAATAGAGAATTATAACGAGTTGAATTTTTTAAAGTTAAGAGAGGTATTATACGATATTCTAGTATATAATTTAGATGCAACGGAATGTTTATGGTATATTCTCTCATATTTCATTGAATTAGGTATTTTAGAAAAATCGCAGATTTCGGATATCATTGAAAGAACATATTCATTTTTAAAATATTATAATAATAATTATCGTCCAATTTATCATTTAGAGAGTATTATTTATTATATTATAAATAAGCTATACGTGAAATGAATAGAGAATTAGCATTAGAAATTCTAGAAATAAAAACTGTAGAAGATTTTAAAGATTTTAATAATATTAGGTCAGAAGAGAGAGAGAAAATTATTAAAAAACAATACAGATTATTAGCGTTAAAATATCATCCAGATAAAAATCCAGATCCGAATTCATCCGAATATTTTTTACGGATTCATTCAGCATACGAATATTTAATAAGAGAGAATAATTCAGAATCAGAATTATTTACTAGTGGATCAGAAGAAGCAGAAATATATGATAGAATATTAAAAATTTTCCTGAATAATGTATTAGACGAAGAATATTATATATTTAAGAAAATATTAGAAATAATATTACCAAAAATAATAAGGGCACTTCGAAATATCGATATTTCAAAATTAAAGAGTATTTTAAAACCGATTGATCGGTCGATATTAAATAAGATTGGTGATTTTTTCAAGAAATATGAAAATATATTTAATTATAATCTCTCGATATACGAAATTATAAAGGAGGTAACTGAGAGAAAACTCGGAAACGAAAATAAAACCGAAAATACTGAATCAATCCAGTATAATAATATAATTCTACATCCGATTTTAGAGGATCTTTTCCAGAATAATATCTATAAATTACGTGAATATGGAGAGATAATATTAATACCATTATGGCATCAGGAATTATTATATGAGATTTCTGGAAATGAATTATTAGTAGAATGTTATCCGATTCTTCCTGAAAATATAATTATTGATGATAATAATGATATTTATATTAGCCTAAAATATGGAATTATGGAGTTATGGTTTATGGATAAAATCGAGGTAGAAATCGGAGGTAGGAATTTTATAATAGAAAAGGATTCTCTCAAATTCGTAGAAAAACAGCAGATAGTTTTTAAAGAACAGGGAATTTCTAGAATGGATGAAGATGATATATACTCTATTTTAGAAAAAGGGGATATATATTTTAATATAACGATAAGTGTAGGATAGAATAATAAAAGAGAGAAAAGGGAGAAAAGACATTTATTTACCATATTTCTTATTAAATCTTCTGCGGGATTTCGAAGATTTTGTTTTTCTATAACATTTACTATCGGCGCACTTACGAGAGCCACGATTACATTTCTTTGTCTTATTAGATTTCTTAGGAACGCATTTTTTAGATACAGGGCAGCGGCGTGAACCAGTTTTACAACGAGGAGCGGGCATTATATAATAAACAGATAAATATAAAATAAAAATCTCTCAAATTATATTTATTAACTAATAATAAATATAAATAATCCAAAATAAATAATATATTAATAATAATAATAAAATGTGTGGAATTATTGGATATCTTGGAAATGAATCATTTATAGATCCAATTTTAAATGGATTAAGATTATTAATTAATCGTGGATACGATTCTGTAGGTATTTCTACTCTAAATAATAATACTCTAAATACGATTAAATATGCAAATATTAATGCAATAGATATTATTCAAGAAGATCTAAATAAGAGTAGACAAATTTACCAAAACAGTATTGGTATTGGACATACGAGGTGGGCTACGCACGGTGCTAAAACCGATATAAATGCACATCCTCATCACGATAATAAAAACAGGATTTCTGTCGTACATAACGGTATTATTGAGAATTACGCTGAACTAAAACAAGAATTATTAAAAGAAGGTTATATGTTTAAATCTCAAACAGATACAGAAGTTATAGCGATTTTAATAGGTAAATATTTAGATCAAGGATTATCTATGTTAGAATCCATCGAAAAAACAGTTTCTGTTCTCTCGGGAACTTGGGCATTAGTTATAATAAATAGAGAGAATCCGAATAAAATTTGGATAACGAGGAATGGTTCACCGCTATTATTAGGAATAGAGGATGATTATATTATAGTAGCATCGGAACAAATCGCATTTGGAAATCGAATAAAAAATTATATTGTTCTAGATAACCACGATATTTTAGAAATAGAAAGAAATGAAAAAACCAAGAAAATCAAATTTAATAGGGATATTCGTAAATATGTCCTGAAAACTAAAATAGAACAGGGATTAATAGAAACACATCCTATAGGGTTCGAACATTGGATGATAAAAGAGATATATGAACAACCAGAGGCGATTCGAAGGGCGATAAATAACGGCGGTAGAATAAAGGACGAAAATTCGGTTAAATTAGGTGGTTTCGATACTCATCAAAAAGAACTCTCGAATATTACGAATTTAATTTTATTAGGATGCGGTACATCATTTCACGCAGGATTATGGTCTCTCCCATTTTTCAAGAATATCGGATTATTTGATACGGTATCTATTTATGACGGCGCAGAATTTACAATAAATGATATTAATAATTATGGGAAAACCGGTATTATATTTCTCTCGCAATCAGGTGAAACAAAGGACCTACATCGTTGTTTAAGTATTATTCAAGAAAACCCGAATATTATTACAATTGGTATAGTAAATGTAGTAGATTCTATGATTGCGAGAGAAACTGATTGTGGAGTATATTTAAATGCTGGTAGAGAAGTAGCTGTTGCATCTACAAAATCATTTACAAATCAATGTCTAGTCCTAGGATTAGTAGTAATATGGTTCTCTCAAATAAAGGGTAAATGTTCAGTACGTAGATCACATATGATAAAAGATATATTTAATTTATCTTATCAAATGGAGACAGCTATAGAAGATAAAATTTCTGAAAATCTCTCAAACATAGTAGACAGATGGTATAATAAATCATCGATGTTTTTATTAGGAAAGGGTTATTGCGAGGCGATTGCGAGAGAAGGGGCATTAAAAATAAAGGAAGTCGCATATATTCACGCAGAGGGGTATTCGTCCTCTGCTTTAAAGCACGGTCCGTTCGCCTTAATAGAAGATGGGTTACCGATTATTATTATTGATATTGGTAAGGAAAATCGAGATAAGAATCAGAATGCATTAGAAGAGGTAAAATCTAGAGGTGCGGATATATGGTTAATAACAGATAATATGAATATTCAGGAAAACATCGAATATTTTTTAACGCAGATTCCTGAAAATAATACATTTGGTTCGTTAATTGCGAGTGTAATCATACAGATATTAAGTTATAAATTAGCTATAAAAAGATGTTATAATCCGGACTATCCGCGTAATTTAGCAAAGGTAGTAACTGTCGAATAAAAAAACCAGTAGAATACGAAATATATTGATATATTAGAAATCAATATATTTCCAGAATCTCTCGAAAAATGGATAGAACTCGTGAAACTATAAATAAAAATATAGATAAGTCGAGCGATAAAAAAGTATTAAAAAAAATGGTATTAATGTATATTCGTGAAAATATTGATTACAGTATTAATAAATTTGAGAATATTGATAAAATTGTAGAGGATGTTGTAAAGGAACTGATCTCAAATAGCTCGCATTCTAAGAATAAAACACCAATCTATATCGAATTACCGATTACATATGATTCTCCTGAATATATGAATGAGACGAATGGATTAATCCGACCACCTTCACCACCGCCAGCAGTAAGACCTGTAACACAATATTTTCTATGTATTAACCGCGATTCTATCTTATTTAGAGCATTATTAACAATATATAATATTATTCTAGAAAAATTTAATAATCAGGAAACTTATCAGCGATATCAAGCATTAAGTAGCGTATTAATTGAATTATTCCGAGTTATTACAAGTTCATTAATGATTATATTTGTACCTCAGAGATGCGGTAATGATGTATGTAATTTCCAGACATTAATACGGTTCGATAATGGGTTAAAAGGATTTGGATTAATGTTTAATTTTATAACATTATCCTCATTTTTTATATTATATTGTATTGAACTATGGAGAGAGAATAGACTGATAAAATATTTAGATGTAAACCCGAATATGCCAACAGATATTGATTATATTTCGAATATTATGGATATTTTACCGATTGAAAAAAAAAATAATATTTTACGTAGTAATCTGTATTATATGTATATTTCATATATAACAATAGTGATTTATATTTTAAATGTACTTATTAGTGGGTATATTATAAATAAAGCGTATTTAAGTAATCAAACATATGCTACATTTATAACATATATTATATTTATGATTAATAAATTAACAAACTCATATGGTGTTATTACGACAGAAGATAATATTTATTATTCTGCATATTTAAAAACAAATGTACAGTTTAATGATATTGATCGTGTTTATAAGAATATCGTAGATTTATGAAATAATTGAGAGATGAATAATTGAGATATGAAAAAATATAATATTTCTTGAATTTTATATTTTAGATTTTATATTTTTTATTTTATTTATTTTGATTTATTTTTGATTTATTTGATTTTATTTTATTTTATTTTAGATTTTTAAACTTTCTTCTTGATAACCTTTTTAACAACCGTAGGAGTTGGAGCTGCTACTACCGGTTCTTCAGTAACAGGATCTTCCTTAGGAACAACTGCTTTCTTAATAACTTTTTTAACAACTGCTGGAGCTGGAGCAGCAGCTGGTTCTTCGGCAACAACAGGTTCCTCTTCTTGAACAGGTTCTTCAACAACTACTGGTTCATCAGTAGCAGGATCTTCTACTAGAACAGCTTCATCATCGCTATCATCAACTTCTACACTAACAG
>Ga0315908_10001211_pt1 | contig 19622 bp, 6 predicted proteins | sample LakEriMetagenome_12_FD_203520 | JGI IMG/M metagenome (GOLD analysis project Ga0315908, IMG submission 203520) | Freshwater fungal communities from buoy surface, Lake Erie, Ohio, United States - Buoy 4 MA124 | ecosystem: Environmental > Aquatic > Freshwater > Lake > Lake biofilm | place: USA... | reverse complement strand
CTCCGAAACCTTCGAACCAACGAACAAATTCCAGAAGACTCGATCCTATTTATGGCATATGATGAGAATGGTGAACTACATAGAAACATCGTAAAAAAATCAGAAATGAATGTGCCAAAAGTTGATGAATGTAACTTCGCAAAAAAGAGAGAATATCCTTTCTGCACAACTTTGAATGAATGTGAGTTATGTGTAAGAGCTCCAAGATGTGGATGGTGCAGCAAATAGTAAAAATGTATAGCCACTGCATGTGAGAGAGATTGTCCTAGTGTTTAAGGACATCCTTCTCTTAAGCATATTTGTGGATATGATCCTAAAACTATTTATAGTGGAACTTTTAGTAAGATCACTGAGGAGAGCACAAAGACTGTTAATCCTGAAATTGCTAGGCCTAAGGTTGCTATCACTACTGTTAAGACCACTATGGGAACTACCACTTTCTAAAAGCAAGTTGGTTAGTAATCTGTAATTTTAAATTATATACATCATAATATTATTACATTATTATCATTATAATATTATTATCATATTATCATATTATCATATCATCATATCATCATATCATCATATCATTTTATTATTATGATTATTATATTAATAGTTAGAAGAAAAGCTAAGCTTGAAGAATTTCGCTGGACAAGACAACTACAACACTCATAAAATAACAGTACAACCTTAATTCGCTAATACAACTTTCACTTTCCCTGTGAAAACTCTATGGAATAAAGAATATTACGATATGATTACCGGATAAAGCTTGGCCCAAGAGAAAGTTCTTCATGGAGAATAATCAAAGAAAAAGAAATTAAGAAAATGAATCTCAATTTTAAATAAATAAAAATATATTTATCTTTCAATATTCAAATAATATTCCTAATAAATAATAATTTAAATAAAAACATTTAAAATGAATAAATTTGTTAAAAAAAATCATTTATTTTAGAGATTTTCATTCTCCTATTAATCCTAAAATAGATGATTATACTTCTACTTCAAATCAGCTTCAATTTCATCATTTATATTCATATTGATTCCCCAGTCCTAACTAATCTCTTCCAACTCTTTACCTTTAAAAAAACTAGCAATATAAGCACTAGTCATTTCTATCAAAGCCTCAATATTCATAAAATAAGCTATTTCATTTAATATACGCAGTTCATTCAAACTCAATTCCTTTATAAACTAATAATCTTTAGAGGGAATAAATTTCTGGAAATCCCCAGAAGGTAAAGGCATAGGAATCTTGTATTATGGATATTTATAGTTCACCATATTCAAATACCTTTTTAATATTTCTAAGTCTTTCTCAGTAAATTATGACATTTCTATTTCCCCTTATATATCTCCATCTTTTTTTTATTATTTGTTTATATATACTTTCTGATATTGATTACATTAACTTTGAAAACTCTGTTATTTTCTAAGGAAACTCTATTACTTTATCTTTGCATTTTATTTTTATGATACACTACTCAACTTCCATCCAAATTATACTTAAATTTTGACTGATCTATATATTATAATAATAAGATATTTCTAATTATATTTTGCTAATAAAATAATTATATATATATATTGTATTAATAGCCTAGAAAATCTATTTAATAAAATATAAAAATCTAACAAATACAATGGAAAGTACATAAAAAGTGCAAATAAATACAAACTTAATAACTCTAACCTCTCACATAATCTAACAACAATAATAAAACAAACAAGCAACAGGTTCATTCACAATTCTTATGAATGCGATATAAACAGCATGCAAATTCATCTCCTCCCATGTCAGAAAAGCAGGACTATCAAATCTCTATGGTTTAGCAGGAGATACCAACTCAACTGGTGATCAACAAAAAAAAATTGATATTCTATCAAATGAAATCTTCATCAATTCTTTAAAGAATTCTGGTAAAGTATTCCTAATGGCAAGTGAGGAAGATGAACACATCATCGAAGTTACCAACTCTTCTGAAGATGCTCATTATTTTGTGGCCTTTGATCCATTAGATGGCTCATCTAATATCGATGCTAATATTTCAATAGGAACCATATGGTGTATTTTTAGAAGACATTCGCATCATTCTGAACCTATAAATCAAAAAGACATTTTTCAAAAAGAAATTATATCAGCAGGCTATTGCATTTATGGTTCATCCACTTAAATTATTTACAGTGTTGGTAAAGAAGTCAACGGATTTACACTTGACCCATCTTTTGGAGAATTTATTCTCACACACCCAAACCTTACTGTTCCTAATAAATGCAACATTTATTCTATCAATGAGGGTAATACTTAATATTGGAACAATGCTGTAAAGGAGTATATTCAATCTGTTAAGCATTGTGATAAACCTTATAGTCATAGGTATGTTGGATCAATGGTCGCTGATGTCCATAGAACTTTATTATATGGAGGAATTTTTATGTACCCTGCTGATAGTAAGAGCAAGAATGGAAAGTTAAGGTTGTTATATGAGTGTTATCCTATGGCTTATATCATTTGTTAGGCTGGAGGAATGGCTATTGATGGTTTCAACAATATTTTGGATGTCACTGTCACTAATATTCATTAGAGATCACCTATTATTATTGGCTCGTAAGATGAAGTTTAAAAGGTTAAAAATATTTATTTAAAGCACAAAGATAATCTCTATTCTAATTGATTATATTCATATTTAATAAATACAAGTATTATATTTATTATTATTATTATTAATATAAATATATTTATATAAATATATTTCTAAAGTTGTTATGGTAAATAAAAAAAAGGATATTAAAGTTAAAGAACTCAGCTTAGGAGCTAAGTTATTTGATTTATTAAAAAATATCAATAAACTTTAAAGCAGTGAGTTTTTTAGAGTCCCTGTAGACGCTGTTAAATTTAATTGCTAAAATTATTATGAAGTCATAAAAAATCCTATGGATTTATTGACTATGAAAACAAAACTTTTAGATGGTAAATATAAAGAGATAATTGATTTTTAAAAAGATTTTGATTTATTAGTAAGTAATTGTGAATTTTATAATCCTAATGAAGATAGTATAGTCAGAAAATCTTGTGAAAAATTAAAATCTTCTTTTTATAATAAGTTTAGTAAAATTTAGTAAGAACATGATTCTAATGAATTTATAGAAATTGAAGGATTAAAAGAAATGGAAATTAAAGAAATGGAGTTTATAAAAAGAAAAATGAATGAGCTAAATTCTTCCTTTATTTAAAATTTTAATAACGATTAAAATATATTATATCCATTATAAAATAACAAAGACAAAGTTTATATGACAGATGAAATTATTGATATTTCGAAAAAAAAAATAAAATTAGATCAAAATATTATGATAAATGATGAAATAAATAATTAATAAATTTTGACTGATTGAAATGGTTTATAAAAACAAAAATAATGTTTTATTGATATTTAAAAATAAAAAAATATTTCTACTGAATAAAATCATAATTAAAATATTTAAATCAAATAATATTTTAATTAAAATTTAATAAATTAAGAAAAATAAGATAAAATATAAATTACCAATTAAATAAAAAATAATACATAAAATTTAGTTATTTTATAATAATAACAAGCAAATTAAATATAATAAAAATAATGAATTGAATAAAAATATAAATAAATTAAAAATAAATAGCTATAAATATTTTCATAAAAGTAATAAGATGAAATAAAGGAAGAAGAATAAATATAAAATAATAATATTTAAATAAAAAAAGAAGAAAATTAAGAAAATATAACAATTTAATTAGAAATCAAATAAATAAAATAATAAAGCAATAAATATTATAATAATAGAATAGAAAGATATTATAAACTAATATTAAAAAAAGTTAAATAAGTAAATGAATTCTTAGTAAATATACAAGATGATTTTGAATCTCTAAAGTTTCTTATAGATAAAAGCAGTTAAAAATATCAATTTGAAGATTTTCAAAAACTATGGATTTTGATAACATAATTATTAATATGGTTTAGTCATCATAGAAGTAATTTAGATACTTTTACAATAAAATAAAACAATAAATAATTTTATAAATACACTACATAGTTATCAAAATGTTTAAAAAAAATATTAAAATATTAAATAAAATTGTAATAAAATATAATTAAAATAAATAAAGAAAATTTTAATTTGGAAATATAAGAATTTTAACAAATACTAGATATAGAAGCTAGATAAAATAGTATTAAGTTAAGTATTCCCCCAGAAGTAAAATAATAAATTTTAAATAAATAAAAATCTTTTTATAATGAAAATAATATTGGCTAAATTAAATTCAATAAACCTTTAAAATTTATTGAGGAAAGAAATAAGAATAAAAAATTATTATAAGAAAAACTTAAGAATTAATAAACTTAAATTGATTTAAATAAATCAAAAATTAGACAGTTAATTGAAAATTTTAATTAAGATTTATAAAAACATAAAGAAGATTTATATTGAAGTATAAATTCAAAAAGTATTATCAGTAATGAAGATATTTAATAAATTCCATCACAATAATAGATTAATTAATAAGAATAAAATTAAAATGATAATTATCAAATTAAAGAACAAATAAAATTAAAATTTAGTCCTATAAATAAAAATCAATAAAAATAAAATCAATTATTATTTAACTTAAAAAAATTATTTATGTCAAATAAAAGTAATAATGAATAAATTTCATTAGAAATAAATAAATGCTAAAATCAAGAAAAGAGTAAATTATAAATATTGAAAAATCAAAATTAATTTAATGAGTATTTAGATTAAGATATTAACAAATTATAATTTTTTGATAAAATTTATATAGAACACGAAAAATAAATTTAAATTCCAGATGATATAATTAATTTTTTATCATTGAAAAATTTATATTTATAAAATTTAAATTTGGAAAAAATTATATTCATTTCCTTATTTTAACAAACAGATATTTCAGAAAAATATAAAATAAAATTAAATAGTTTTTTCAATTAAAATTCTTCTGATAATGTCAAAGAGAGTCGTAGAATATTATTTAAAAATGCATTATTTGAATAAAATATTAATTAGAACAATAAAAATATATTAAATTTATAGGATTTAATATTGCTAAAATTAAAGTTTAATTTAATTGATCAATAAGAGACTTAACAAAATAATATTTAAAAATCAAGTTTTAAATTAAAAATTAAAAATTATATGAATTCAAATTTAGATTTAGAATTTTCTAATTTAAAATAAGTAAAAAGAAAATTTGGTAAATCATTTAAATAATTATATTAGAAACAACAATTTATGAATATGCAAATTATTTGAATTAAGATTAAATATAGAATAATTATGAATTGATTAATATTTTGAATTAATTAGAAAAATAATTAAAAACATGTATATTTGATTAATAATTAAGATGTTATTATTAATTTGAAAAATCAAAAAATAATAAAAATAATATAGAATAAAAAGGAGAATTTTAAATATTCTTTGATTTATTTTTATCTTACTCAGATTTGCTTTAATTATAAATCGAATTAAATTCTGAAACAATATATGAAATTTAAAAATGATTTATAATCCATATATATAAAATTATAGTATTTTTTATATTTTATTTATATATATATTTTTGATTTTTTTAAATAAAAATGCAAGGAATATATAGCTTTTTTCTAGATAAAATTAAATATCAATTGGCATAATATTTTATTTAATTTGATTAATTTAACATTTAAAAACTTTCTTTGGGACTCAACAATGTAATAGTATTAGATGATCTTTAATTACACTCAGATTTATTATTTAGATTTGGAATTCCTTTAATAATTCAATATAGTAAAATAGGAAGAATAAGTGTTAAAATACCAATTGCAATTACTAAAAATCCTGTTAAAATAACTCTAGAAAATGTGGACATAAATTTAAAGGGAATTGATGAATTTCACAATAATTAGAATATTGATTAAAAAGAATAATAAAATTAAATAAGAAAATAGAAAATAAATTAAATAGACGAAAATATAAAAAACCAATTTGATAATTTAAAAAACCCTCCTTTTTTTCGGAGAATATTAGAAGAAATCCTTCAAAACATATAAATATACTTTAAAAACATAAACATTTGCATTCTAAATAAAACAGTACACGGTTTAAATAGCTGATTATACTTAAGAATTGAACAAATAACTTCAATAATAGATGAAAAAAACAAATGGATAAGCAAACAAAAAGGCGGAGAAAAAATAATAAAAATCCAAAAAGCATCAATAAAATTAATATCAGCTGAAGATGAATAAGAAGAGGAAGAAGAATCAAAACCTGAATAATATATTTTAAATCCATTAGATATTACAATAATATAAAAGATAAATCCATAAAAATCAGAAGATGAAAATGAATCTTAATAGAAATTCAGTATATGAGTAGATTAATAACTGGTTATTTAATTAAATGATGGTTAAATCACATAATTATTAGTTTTTATAAGTTATTTATCTTCTTTGTTTCAGATTCAGAATTATTTGAAGTTAAGGCCTAGTTGTAAGGTTAAGGGTAATGGAAAGGAATGGTTTAAATATTTAGTTAATTTAGTTAAAGAACAAAATAGGAAATAAAGAAATAAGTTAAAGATGTTTGCTATTTAATTAGTTTATATCAAGTTATATAAGAAATATTAGAATATTATTTATCTACCTTGGCTTAATAAGGAAGAGACTGTAGAGTTGACTCGTCTAGAAAAATTAGAGAGGGTAAATTATATTTAAATAATAATATTATATTATGATAATAATATTATAATATTATAATAATAATGATATTAAAATAATATTATATTAATACAGTAATAATATCATAATAATATAATAAAAATATAATAATAATATGATTATATATAATATGTTTTTAAATGATATTATAATAATATGATAATAATATAATAATTATAATATTTATATTAATTAATGATATATATATAATAAATATTAAATAAAGGAGCTAACAGATGAGGAGATAATCCAATTCAGGAAATGGGCATTTGTAGAGATAAAACTAGAAGCTAGACGTTATTTCAGCAACGTTAAAAAACACTCTTATTCTGAATTTATTCCATTCATGAATATCTGGTCAGAAATGATCAATCAACAAAGTCTAATTCTTACTGAAATTGAGTAGAAACATTAGGATAATAATTAGATTAGAGTAGAGCTTAATATAGATGAAAAGAGAATACTTTATGAAATGTTAAGAAATGATAAGGATGATGTTCTTGCTAATTATTTAATGGGTATATTTACATAAATTCATCAAATATAATTAATAATAAATTATATAAAAATATTTTATATTATCATCATTTAAATTATATAATATTTTATTTAAAGGAAATAACCATTCAACGTATTAGAATAAAAAAGCAATTGAGGTTTATGTCCAATCTATTTCTTGTTTTTTTTACAAAAAATCTTCTCTTCCAATTTTAGTTTAAAATAATCCTTTCTAAGGTAATTAAATAATAAAAATTATATTAAGAGTGTAAGTGTAAACTATGCTTTAACGAAATAAAAAACTAAAAATTCAATCTAAATAAATATAATATGGACAGAAACAGTTTGATATAAATGGCTTAATATAGTAGGAAAAAAAAAAAAAATTTATTATAAAATGTAGATATCAATACAATTAATCTTAATTTTAGGGTTTAACAAAAACAATAATAAATAGATGAAGGAAATTATGAAACACCCTCTAACATGTCAATCAACTAACATTTTTTAAATTTAGAAGATGAGAACAAAAATCTTATAACAAATGTGAAAACTGACAATAATCAAATCGAAATGGCTGAAGAAAAACATATCAGAAAACTAAAGACAAAACAATGCATTAAATATAAAATAACATAGAAAATGGTATTAATAATAAACATAGGTACTTTAAACTTTAACATGATAATAAAAACCAATAATAACATTTTAATCCCAAAATAAAATCCATTCACAATCAAATAATTTTGCGTAATTTCTCCAATGTATATTTCAAATTTAATAAATTCTGTCATAGTAAACGAAAAAAACATCCTTAAAAAAGTGGATTTAAATCCTTAATAAAAATACTTAAAAAAATACTTCATGGAATTATACAAAGCAGTTCGTTACAATTCCTCTTAAGAAAAAATCGAATAATCACTAGATTGCTTCAAACTTTTTAACCAATTCTTAAATCGTATTAATCTTCCCAACTTTTCCAATTATATAAAATAATATATCTCCATCCCCAAAACTAAAAACTTTGATTTTTCTTCTTATTTTGATATTAAATCTTAAAATTATCTACATTTATCTTACCATATTTAGGAAAAATGGTAATCCAAATAAGAAGGCAAAAACATCTAATTAAGTTAGATTATAAAAGAGACAAATAAATTTGTAGATAAATTATTATGCAAATTTGTGTTTCCTTAATTCCTTTAAGAATATGGTTATTAAATTATTAATTAATTATTGGATAGTGTCAATAAAATTCCTATTGAAAATCAGAATGTTAATTAAAATTTTTTCACTATGACTATGTTTTAGCCAATGAATAATCAATTTAGTGTCTGTCCTGTTTAGAATTATCAATAATTTTGAGAGCAGTTAAAGTTGGATGCCAAATTTGTTAATTATAGTCATTAAAGTAATCCCTCTGAAACTTATGAGAAAAATAAGCAGGATTATTTCACTCATATTTAAATTCATCATATTAATGTAAATTATTATTATTATTTTTATTTAATAACATTAATTAATTATAGCTTTATTTGGATTCTGATATCATTATTAATGATTTAAGTTCGACTGACTTCTCAACTAAAGATTACTAAATTAATCATAATCAAACTGAATAAGATTGCATTAATATTATGTAATCTATATAATCTTTCGGAAATTTGAAAGAAAAATTACAAAATTTAAATAAATAGAATATATAAATCAAATTTAAATTTTAATGTGATAAAATTATGTTCGAAATTTATGATTTTCATAGCAAATATTTAAAATAATTGATGGGAAATCAAATAGTAATTGAAAAAATTAAAATTGAAAAGATAAATAAAAATAATTTTCAAAGAATAAAATTAACAGAAAACTAGTAAAATCAATTATAAAAATATAATTTTTATAAGATAAACATTAACAAAATAAAACTAAATAGTATTTAAGGATTAAAATACAACGAAAGATAATTAATACATGTTTAAGAAGAATACGATTTATAATAATCTTTAATAGATAATTAGATAAAAATTTAGCATAAAAAAGATTCAGAATAAATATTATATGATAGAATATTCAATAAAAAATAATAACAAATATATGAATTGTTTGAATGTTAAATAAATATAATAATTTCATTAACTAAATTATAAAATAATCCTTTTATAATAAATACAAAATTAAATATTCAAATTCCTTATATTTATGCAAACATTAATGATGATTAATATGGAATAATAAAATGGATTATTTAAATTAGTAAAATAATATAAAAATTGTAAAATAAAACAATAAAACCGAATTCAATTATAAAAAAATTATATATCCCTTCTAATGAAAATATCAACTTAAAAAAATTAAAGTATTAAATAAAATATGATTCATTATTATATCATGAATTATAGTTATTATAAAATTTTCATCTCGATTTCTTAGATAAATAAAATAAATAAAATAATACTGAAAATTTATTAAAAAAAAAAAATTGTAAACATTGTATTATTAAATATAAACAATCATTTTTAATTATTAATATTATATTTGGAAATATTTTTGAATATTAAGAATCAGATAATTTGGATATAGAATTATTATTGATATAAACAGACATATTTAAATAATAACTTAATTAATTTAAAGGTTTAAATTTGTATTTTAATACACAATAAAACGAAAATCAATAATTTTTAATTAATTTTAATTTTATTCATTTAATATTTGAAAAAGGATATTTTAAAAAAAATTTAATAATTCTTACTTCCAATTTAAATTGTGAAAAATAAGAAGGAACTTTAATAAAATAGAAATATAATTTTGAAAAAGATAAAAATGATGAAATAGAAGGATAATTTAGATATTCTAGCTTAACAAACTTAAAGATAATTCCTTTATTGGAATTAGATTTTCAATATATAAAATTTACTTAAGAGAATGTTTATTAATTCACAAATAGCCTTCAGAAAATAATAGGATAAACATAAATTATAGGAAAACAACATAATAATAACAAGAAAAATGTTAGATTGTTGTTTTTAGTTAGGTAAGTGGTTAATGAAGAATTATTAGAACTTTTTGATTAATAAAAGACAAAAACTATTCTTAATAATATCATTTATTGTTAAATTAAATCCATCTCTATGGATTTTAGCAATTATATTACTTTTTCTAACCTTATTAACATGTTTGGTAGAGTAGTTTTTATTGAGAACATTAATCAAGTATTATTTTTTGTATCTATTAAAATAATTTTAAATTATAATAATAATCTTATTTATTTATAGTTATTATTGTCATATAAAATAAAAATTATTTTATTATTTTATTTATTATATTATTTTGATATTTATATATTGAAGAAAGTTATTGAGTAATTTGATTAAAATAAAAAAGAGCCTAATTTATTACAATCAGAAAACTAAGAATAATCTATGAAAAAATCAATGGATATGTAAATTCTTAATACTTTATAAAACTCAGTTGTTATTTTCGATATTATATAATTCACTCTTGTTGTAAATATATATTAATACTGAATTAGCTTAACATAATTAAATAAAAAGAAGAAAATGATTTTTTTAAAATAAAGATAAATAATTTTTAACTGAGATTCAATGATTATTGTTTACTTTAACTCTATTTATGCAATAAAGAAATATTGAAAGTTGAAACAATAAGTATTCAGTTTATTGATAATATTCTCAATCTATAAAATTTATGAATATAAATGTTAGAAGAATAGTAATTAATTATGAGTTTGAAATAAATAAACCTTGATATCTTATAAAGAGAATAAGTTATAGATACAGTGTTTAATTTAATAAGTTAACAAGACAATAATAATACTAATGCAATTAAAATAATTTTCATGTTAAATAATAAAAAAAAGTTAGAAATATTGAAAATATTTTTTGAAGACATTGATTATTGATTTATTTAAATCCACAATGAAAAATAAATTCAAGCATTGATAATTATAAGCCAATTAAATTAAGAGCAAACAAGCTTAAATCTTAAATATATTCAGCATAATTTGTTTATTGAATCTGAAGAACTAGATCTTAAATAAATATTAATTGACTATTATATAAACTAAATTGAAAAATCGAACAGTTAATAAACTAAATTAGATTTTAGTATTTAATTTAATATGAAATTAATCAAAATTAAAATAATTGATTAAATAATTTCTGCCTCTATAATATTTGAAGATATTTAATATTCTAATGTTTAAAACGATTAAATTTTTACTATAAAAAATATTAGTTTAATTGTTAATCCTGATTAATAGCTCAAATACCAATAAATTTTAGATTTAAAAAATAAATTAGAAAATATTTTGACTATTGAGAATAAATATAATGAAAATATTTGGCAAATAAATCTTAAGAACATAAAATTAACAATCGTATTAAAATATCTTGCAGATTTATCGTGGTTCATTTAAAATATACAAGTAAATTTTTAAATATAATTACAAGATGAGGTATCAATAATTAATAAATGAAGTAAAATAGAAATAGTTAATAAATTAATAAGAATCTTAAAACCCTTTTGATGATTAAAAATTTATAAATTTATCAAACAATTTAAAAGTAAAAGTAATAATAAAAATAAATGATTTTTAATTAGTTATTCCTAGAAACCATTTATCAGATGAATTAGTAATTTTAGAAGTCAATTAATGCGAAATATCAAAAAGTAAATAAATATAAATAAAGAAAGAGTTTGAAAATGAACGAGAAAAAGTGATAAAGTGGATTTTGAAACAGCAATTAGAAAAAAACATGACCTTTGGAGAAAATAAACAAGCATTATATAATTTAATTTTGCAGTATAATACTCATTAATATATCGCTTTAATTTTGAGTATAATTTTAAAAATAAAAAAACTGAAAGTTACTATCAATTAAAATGAAAATCATCTCGTTATAATTAATATAAATAGACTCAATTTGCTAATTTCTTTTTTGGTTCATAAAAGAGACTAGCTTGGAAATATTTGGAATGTTTTTCAAAAAACCAAAATCAAAATAAAAAATGCTAAAAATATTAGTTAATTAGAAAATTTAATGTAATTGGTTAATAGTTTTAAATAGGTTTAATTTGATTACAATTAGGATTTGTTTGAGTATTTGAAATGGGATCTTGATATTAGAAAATAAGATTAAATTATTGAATATTTTAACAAAACTATTTAGGATTATTCGTTTCATTAATAAATGGTTGATAATATTAATGAGTTAAATTAGCAGGAGTTTAATTCTATTGATTATAATTTTTAAAATATTATTTCTCAAATTAATTTGGGAACAATAAGTAGGGATTGAAATTTTTAAATATTAATATTCAATTATTATATTAAATATTTTATTTTTTATTAAAATATATTTTATTTTTTATAAATTCTCTAGATTTATTAATAATTATTTTTAAATGGAGACTTTTTGCAATTTATTTGATAATAAATAAATAATACCTAAAAAAGAAGACTAAAAAATAGAAAAATAATTAAGAATTTATGATGAAAGAAAACTTACAAAACAAATAAGAATTTTTAATAACAAAAGCATGTTTCCAATTGATTAATATTAAGTTAATGAATTAATTGTTATCGAAAAAGATCAAGAATATATATTTATTTGAATTGATCCTATTTTTAATTTGTTTGATAGAAATTTAAAATAATAATTATTTTAATCAAATTCTCAAAGTTTAATTAATAATTAAAATCTAAGTGAAATCATTTCATAAAAGTTATTTGATTAATTCGTTATTACTTATAATATTTTTACAAAAACAGTTTTATTTGAAAAAGTAATAAATTTTTAATGATTTAAGATTCAAAAAAATGTTTTTTTTATTTTATAAATACAATCTGAAAGAATTTTCTTCTTAAATTAAAATTAATTATTGTGATATAATTAAAAAATTCAAGAAAAAAAAATTAAGATTAAAGAAAACTAGTAAATATAACAAAATAAAAAAAAAATAAAAAAGAAATCTTTAGAAATAAATAAGTAAATAAAATATAATAAATAAGTAAAATTATAATTGAGAAAATAAGAATGAACTATATTTAAAATTTAAGATGAATTTCTTACGACTCAATTCTTTTTAATTTTATTGACTTAGATTCAAACGAGTAAAAACATTTAAATTTAATATACTAACTATTTTAGTATTCGATTAAATTATGCAAATAAATAATCTGTTTATTAAATCCTCAATTTAATATTCATTGTTTTGTAATTATTTTTAATAAAATATTTAAAGGAATTCGAGAAATGAAGTAAAATAATTTTAATTATATTTAAGCTCTATATAAAATTTTGGTTTAAAATTTGAACCTTTTTATTAAAATGAATAACTTTAGACTATTATTATGACTTATGGAGAAATGAATGGGGTATAATATTACAATAATTTTAGATAAAAGAATAAGAATAGAAATAATATGTTTATTAAGAGTTATTATTAGATAAAAAAATTTTCGGATAGAATAATATTATTTATTTAAACTAATTAGAAAAAATTATTAAAGAAGTTGGAATGAGAAAAATATTAAAAAAAGTAATAGAAAATAAGAAAGAATTAAAAAAAATAAGAAGATAGAGTATTGAAGTGAATGAAAATAAATAATAAATTTTGTTTGAATTTCTAAAAACATTATTAAAAGAAAAAATAATTGGTTTTCATGATTTAGATATATTTTAAGAAATGATGTAGTTTTCTTTAGATAATATGATGCAATTGTAAAATGATTTTAAATTTAAAAGAATTAATAACAATAATAATAATAATGATTAATCAAGTTATGTAGAAACAACTCATACTATTAAAAATAGTACAATAGATTTAATGTCAAATATGAATGATAGCATATTATAATAGAATGGAAATTATTAGTAATTTATTTAAATTAATAATAACAAGAACAAATAAAATGATAATTAACAAATAATACTTATAAATTAGATTAACAAATATGATTCAAATATTATTTATAAATATGATGTTGATAATAACTCTCATAAGAAATTCAAATAACAAAATTTTAAATATGATGAAGAATAATCTATATATAATACTAATAATACTAAAAATAATAATAATTATATAATGAATACATATTCAAAATAACATTCCAATTATGAAAATAATGATGGAAATATTTCTATTTAGAGTGAAAACAATTAGTCAGTTAAAAATATAGATTAATCTAAAATTGTTTAGTAAAACATTAGTAAGAGTTATAAATTTTAAAATTAGTAAAATATTTCAATTATTAACAAAAGAAATACTATTTAAGACGCAAATATTAAAAAAATATCTTATTCGAATATAAAATAACCTAAATTCATCAAAATAAAAAATGTTAATAATTAAGTTAAAAGTAAAAACTAATAATAAAATAAAAAGAGAATATTAAAAGAGAGTAAAAAAAATAATATTGATTAATAGTATTAAGATTTTTAAAATACAATTTCAAATTATAGTGATGATTCTGAATTGAGTAATTATTTTGAAAATGTAGATCCTTCAAAACATGTATAATATAATTTAAGAAAAAAAAGTGACAAAAAAAGTAATTAAAAAAAACATAAATTATCATTTGATAATTTAAATAACATTGAAATTATATATAGTTAGCAAATACCTAAATCTTAACAATAACTCAAAAGAATAAATTCTTATAGTAATCTTAATTTATTAAATAATCAACAATCTATTTCAAATAAAAATCATCAATTTTAATACTTTAATAATATTAAAAGTAAATTAAAAGATATTTTAGAAAATACCAATTTAAAAAGATAAAATAGTCAAAGTAATTAAATATAAAATTAGATAATTATAAATAATTATGAAAATAATGTGGATTAATACAGTAATATATCTGAAATTTAATATTAAGATATTGAGAGTTCACAATATACAGTTAATTTTTATTAAAATACAAATTCTCTTATTACATAATCAATAAATGCAACAGATAATTTATAATATTAGTATTAAAGATTAGTAAATAATGATTAACATTCTGAAATAAATCTATAAAATAATTATAATAAAATATAAAAAATTGAGATTAATAAAAATGATAGTGGAAAAAGTGATTAATTTTCATAAAATGAAAATATTGAAACATTAAATATAATCCACAAAAAGTAAAAAATAATTTAAAAAGATTAAAATTTTAAATTTTGATAATTATTACTAATAAAATTTGCTTTATCTTTTATTTAAAACTATATTATTCAATTTATAAATAATATAAATATTAAATTGAATTATTTATAATTTATTCTCAAAATTTCAACATTAATTACATTTAGACAATAATTTGGAATTTTATTTTATTTATTTTAATTATTTTTAAGTGTTGTAATCCTTATTATTTTTTTTTTAAATAAAATCATTGTCTCTAATAAATAAAATTAAAAAAATAACTTTTAAGTTATAAGTTTCTTTGTGATTTATATAATAGCTTCATTTACTTTTTCTGATGTTTTTGCACTTACAATAAACTGATTCATTTTTCTTTTATTTGCATAACTCTCAAATTTATTTATAAGATTATTACTATTATTTCTTACTCTTATACTTTTAAATCATCTATCAAATCACATTTATTGCCGATTAAAAGTAATTAAGCATTTTTCTCTCCATAAGTTTCAATTTCATTAATCCAAAATTTTTCAATATCATCAAAAGAATTCTACAATCAAAATTAATATATTACTTAATTAGTTAAATCATAAACTATTATAATTGCATCAGCTCCTTTATAATATGCATTAGTTATAGTTCTGAATCTTTCTTGACCAGCTGTATCCCACTATTTATAATTATAATTTATAATTATTGCATATTTAGTTTTTATTATTATAATTTACTATTTATAATTTCACATTTTTACCATCTATATCAACAGTTCTGAATCTGAAATCAACTCCTATTGTTGTCAAATAACTTTCATTAAATTAATCATCCTAATATTATTATAATTTTATTTATGAATAATAATTAAATTAAAGTTTTTTACTGAAAATCTTAATAATAAAGAGGATTTTCCTACACCTGAATTACCAATAATTACAAATTTAAATGAATAATCGTATTCCTTTATCATCTATAATTTTATTAATTATTTTTAAATTTCAGAATTTACTGTAAAATTGTTTTGATTTATTTATATTTTTTTATAATTTATTACTGTAATATTATATGTTTTTAATTTATATATATATAAATGTTAAATTGATTAATATAACATTATTCAAAATTTAAATAAAAGTTAAATAAATAATAAATTAAAATAAATGGAAAAAGCTTAAGATAATTCAAATACTTAAGCTTTTTAAAAAGATTAGACAGTTGAAAAATTAAATTAAGATATTAGACTTTTACTTTTTTAAAATAATCAATAAAAATCAATAAAAAATATTAAAAAATTAAGTACTTTGATATAAATTCAAGATAAATTATTAAATGATCAAATAGATGAATTTAATAATAATTTTTTAAATAATGAGAAATATTAAAAAATTAAAGTATTGTGCGATATTAAATTTTAATAAATAAATAATTAGATAAAAATTTATAAATATATTTTAATTTTTGAAAATAATTTTAAAATAGGATTGGCATTTTCTTTTAATTTAGGAGAATTAAATTATGAATTTAATTTAATAAAAAATAATAACTAAAAAGAAATAGTTAAGATAATTTAAGGAAATATTTATTAAATTAGTTTAGAATAATTTGAATAGTAAATATTTATAAATAAATAAATATAGATTATATAAATATCATCAAAATATTGTATTAGAAATTAAATAAAGAAAAATAAATGAAAATCAATAAGATAAACTATTTCAATAAATTAATGAGATAATAGGAAATACAAACTAGTTAAAATAAAGTGATAATTAACAATATAATTTTATTTTTATACCTTTGTAATAAAAATAATAATAAGATATTATCTATACTATTAATTATTTAGAAGTTGAATAATTCAACAAAATTTCTAAAGACCATTAAAATTAAAATAATATATCTAATTGTTTACTTAAAATTTAATAAGATAAATTTAAATAAAATGAATTAATTTAAAATAATTTATTTAAAAATTAACTTCTTAGTTTTAATTAATCTATTTAAATCATTAAAATAATATATGATCCTAATAAAATTACTATTTATGATTATTTAAAAATAGTGTTAGAATTATATGAATCTAATTATTAAATTGAAGATTTAATAAATTTTTATTAATTGAATAATACTGATATATATAATACTTTATTTTTAAATTTCATTTTTTAATTTGATTTAAATACTTCAAAAAATAATAATATATTATAGTTTAGAAAAATTTATAAAATACATGAGAAAAACATATTATTATGTCTTCCTATAGTAATATTTTTAAATGTGAATTTTCATTAAAAATTCAACTTTATTTAAAATAAAAATTGAATTAAAGAAAATAATATATTTTAATTTAATAAAAAATTTGAAAATAATTAAAAACCAAATTTTTCATTTTAATTTTCATAATTTATTTATCAATCTTCTTTTGACTTATAAAAATTTTATAATTTATAAAAATTACCTTCAATTTTAATTTAATTAGAAGATATAATTATGATATAATATTTTAAATACAGTAGACAAATAAATGCAAATTTAAAAGATTTATAATAAGCACTTACATCTCCTGGAAAAAATTAAGATTTTAATTATGAATCTTTAGAAACTGTAGGAGACAGTGTACTAAAAATAGTAAGTTCATTATTTGCTTACTATTATTTCAAAGATAAAAATGAAGAATTCCTTACTTTTTATTGATAATAATTTATAAATAATAAATATTTAGCAATTCAATCATTTAATAATTATGTACATTTTTTTTAATCAATAAAATTAAAAAAACCTTAAGTTTATTAATTTCCCTTTTATAAAGAATTAGTTTAAAAATAGTAAACATATTTAAAAACTAATAAAAAAAACCTATCAGATTAAATGGAGGCTATTATTGGTGCTGTATTTGTAAGAGAACTTTGTATAAAAGATGTTTTCCATTTATTATATGTATTTAATTTTGAATTCGTAGAAAAAGCTGTATAAAAAAATATGCAATATATTTTCACTGAAAATATTTCTTTATCTATTGACTAATAGATAAAAACTTATTATAAATAAAATTTAGAAAAAGATATAAGTTATTTATAAATAAAATAGCTTATTTATTAGTATAATTAATAGATTATTAATAAATAACTTGTAGATAATAATATATTTTATTGTAACTAAATTATTTTTTAAAATTCATAATATAGCGATTAATTAAAATATTAAAAAATATGTTAGAATTTATAAATCTTTGAAAAAGAAATTCTTAAATATTAATTCTTAAACAAAGATTTATTAATAGAAGCCTTAATCATAAATAGTAGTTCATATGAAAAGTTTGATAAAAATTATGAAAGATTAGAATTTTTAGGGGACGCAATATTTGAACCATATGTCATAGGAAATTATTATAAAATTTCATAAGAATCAAATTTACTTAAAAATAATAAATGTGAAGATTTTCATAATATAAAATTATTGTTAGTATAGAAATCATTCATGAGTAGAATGGTATTATTATTTGAATTTGACTAATTTATAATTAATGCAACTACTGAATAATTCAAAGAATTTATAAATTATAGAAAATAATTTTAAGATAATTTAAATCATCCTTTTTGAAAATATAATAAACATTTAAATAGTCCCCCACCAAAAATAATTAGCGATATTTGGGAATCAGTTACAGGTGCAATATTAGTTGATGGAGGAATTAAGGCTTTTGTAAAAGTTATGAATTAATTATTAGCTCCTTTCATAATTTTTATATGTTAGTTTTAAATAATGCATAATTTGAGTGATTTGGTAATTATTAAAGCACAATAAGAATTTTAAAAAAATCCTTAATTTGAGCATATAGAAATGGAAGATGGAAATTACAAAATATAATTAGTCGTAGATTAAAAAGTGATAGGAAAAATTATACATGAAAATTTAAAATGCGGAAAGTAATAACTAGCATTTTAAATACTAACATAAAGATATAATATTGAAATTATATGAATTGATAAATTATAAAATATAATAAAATTATAATAAATAAATAAGATAATAAAAATGAAGATAAAATAAATACTACTAATAACAGCATTAATAATGACAATAAGCACCAAATCAAACACTGATAACACTAAATGTCACCCAGAATGTGCATGGAAATGTGATGATCCAAAATGCCCAGCTATTTGTGACCCTGTATGTGAACCACCAAGATGCCATACATCTTGCTAAGAACCAAGAAAC
>Ga0315908_10001209_pt1 | contig 19655 bp, 16 predicted proteins | sample LakEriMetagenome_12_FD_203520 | JGI IMG/M metagenome (GOLD analysis project Ga0315908, IMG submission 203520) | Freshwater fungal communities from buoy surface, Lake Erie, Ohio, United States - Buoy 4 MA124 | ecosystem: Environmental > Aquatic > Freshwater > Lake > Lake biofilm | place: USA... | reverse complement strand
ATGGTGTGAGGTATGATTTAAAACAATGTCTAACATTAAATACATGTTAGCTGCATTCATGTCTGCGATTAGATTTTTTACATCCTGCAAATTACCAAATCGACTCGCTACTTTTCTAAAATCCGACACCGCATAACCTCCATCACTCTCTCCTTCAGGGCTTTCAAAAACAGGCATGAGGTGTAAAAAATTAACGCCCAGTTCTTTAAAGTAAGCTAGCTTTTTTTGAAGTCCTTGAATATTTTCACTGAAACGATCTACATATAAACTCATCCCAGTAATCTCATTGCTTAAGTACCAATGGCCTAGCTTGGATTTTTCTGTATCTTTTTTTAATAAGGTATTGGATCGTTCTTTGTGTTGCTTTATTAGCGTCGTTAAAAGCGCCTCGAATGCTTCATTCCTTTTTGGATGCCATGCATACACTTCGTCAAATAAATTTTCGATGGCATTAATATGCGCTAAAAATTGTTGACTAAATGCCTTATCCTTTTTTGTTGAATCAATTTTGTATTTAGAAAGTAAGTCAGTACCGAATTGATGTAATGGGGTCAGGTTCACAGTGCACTTGCTATTTAAGAATTGAAAATAGAATTATTTAAATGTTTAAAAGCTTCCATAGCACCCATGTATTCACATGTTCTTGCGCCTGCTTTATTGGCATTAGAAATAATTGTTTGCCATCTTTCAATAGCGATTGATTGCACATCAGCAGGCTTAGTTCCAAGCAATTGATACAAAACAGCACCAACAAAAGCGTCTCCTGCACCGGTTGCATCTACAGAATTGATGTGGATACTTGAAATAATTTCTGTACCATGACCTGTCGACAATAAAGTGCCTTCTTTGCCCAAGGTAATTGCAAACACAGCATTGGTCTTTGAACGTAAAGCAGCCGCTGCTGCATTCACTGTATCAAGTCCTGTTATTAAGAAGGCTTCTTCGTCACTCAGTTTAAAGAAATCACATGCCTGAATATAATGCCAGGACTGTGTTATAAAGCTTTCAGTGTTATTTGGGAATAATAAATGACGATAGTTTGGATCAAAACTGATCAATGCGCCGGCTACTTTTGCTTTGTTCAATAAATCGATATAAGTTGCTTGCAAAGGGCCAGGTAAAAAACCAGTAGCAGATCCAAAATGTACAATATCATATTCATTTAAATTCAATCCATCTAAATCAGTCATGGATAATTGACCATCCGCACCTCTATTAAAATAAAAATCGCGCTCTCCATCCTCCATTAAAGAAACAAAGGCAAAAGTAGTAAAGAAGTTAGGGTCTTGAATAACCCACTTAGTATTCACCCCCATTTCGTGTAATAAATCAATTAAGTGTTGACCAAAAGGATCTTTACCCACTTTTGCTGCCATGTCTACTTGACCGCCAAGGGCAGCAATAGCTGCAGCTACATTCGCTGGAGCACCACCTGCTTTTTTTAAAAAATTTTGACCGTCCGCTAAACGACTACCTCTGTCGGTACAAATCATATCTATCAGTGCTTCTCCGATACACAATACTTTCATATCCCTTTTTTAAATCTTTGTAATTGGTTTGTAAATAATTTAGTGGACTACATTCTTTAACAACTAAGCATCTTTGAATTCTTTTTTGCTTGAATTTTGAATGAACAAAGTTGCAACGGCAGCAAGTAATAATAATACCCCCGCAAAACTTATAGCTTTACCAGGGTCATTGTTTAGGAAGTTTTTTAAGATATAACCAAAGCTTAGATTTTGTATTAGCATTGGAATCACAATCATCATATTAATGATACCCATGTAAACACCATATTTTTCTTTTGGTATTTTTTCTACGACTAACAAATAAGGTATACCCATCATACTTGCCCATGCCACACCAAATCCAGCCATAGGCACAAACAATAAATTTTTATCGGTGATATGCGGGAACACTAATAAGCCAACTGCAGCCATGATTAAACAGACTACATGAATCATTTTAGGACTTATTTTTTTTGCCAACCAAAGTAAAATAAAGGCACTTGCAAAGGTGATAATATTATACCAACCATTGACCAATCCTGACCAACCCACTGCTTCGTCATAAGCTGGATTATTTTGGTAAACTGTCGTATTCCAAACAGATTTTGCGATGCTTTTAGAAGCGTTTTGCCAATAACAAAAAAGGGCATACCACTGAAATAAGTAAACCAATGCCAATTGCCACATGACTTTAGGCATATTACCAATGGCATTGCCAATTTCTATGAAAGGGGTAAAGACATTTATTTTTTCTGCCTTCAAAGCGGTAAGTTCCTCTTGGGTTGGCGGAATTTCAGGTGTTTTAAATACAGACCATCCAACAGTCACGATAGAACAAATACTTCCTAAAAAGAAGGAGGCATAGACCCAATAAGGCAAACTGCCGTAGGCTCCTGTTATATTTTTCTGAAAAACAAACAATGAAATATTTGCCAAAGTGATACCCAAACCGGTAAAAAAACTTTGCGTTAAAAAACCAGCAGCATGTTGCTCGCTAGGTAATTTATCTGCGATGAATGCTCTATAAGGTTCCATAGCAGTGTTGTTGGCTGCATCTAAAACCCATAACAATCCAACCGCCATCCACAACGCACTACTAAATGGATATAAGAACAAGCAGATACTACATAATAAAGCACCAATTAAAAAGTAAGGCTTTCGTCTTCCATATCTTGGCGACCAAGTTTTATCACTCATTGCGCCAATGATTGGTTGAATTAGTAGGCCTGTCATAGGCCCAGCTAAGTTCAGCATGGGGATTTGATCAGGACTTGCGCCCAACATATCATAAATAGGATTTACAGCAGATTGTTGTAATCCAAAACTGTATTGGATTCCTAAGAAACCAACATTCATGTTGATGATTTGCGAAAAGCGCAAATTGGGTTTAACGAGCATAGGATAATTTTTAAGCAATGCGTTCTTTAAATATAGTGATTTTGCCTTTTTTTACTAACAATTGTTTCTTTTAAATTGGCCTTTTTTAGCAAATTTTTTAGCGCAAACCTTTGCGCTTTGTATCTTCGAGATCAATCTGTACTTTTAGCATATGCCTGTTCTAATTCAATATCAAAAATCACAAGTCATTCAAGGACTTCGATACCATTTTATCAAGCAACCCGAAATCAAGGGGTTAATGCTATTTGTAAACGTATATGCCATTATTACTGCGGTACTTTTATTTAATAAAAAAATAAGGCCCGAACTTTTCCTAGTAGGTTCACTGTTGTGGATCATTCTTATGGTTTTTTTTTGGTTTTTACTACCCTGGCTATTTTATAGAAAAACCAACATGTTCAAACAGGACTGGCAATTTAATTATGACAACAATGGCGCTAGTTTGGAATCAGACAGCGGCAGGGCAGAATGGGCATGGTCCGATGTGACTAGATTTTTTGAAAGTCCCTTGTTTTTTCATGTCTATTTTGCGCCAAAATCCTTTTTTATCCTTACTAAAGCCCATTTTAGCTACGAAGACCAACAATTAATAAGGGGTTATTTCAAAAAAAATTAGCATTTGTTAGCATTTTTAGTCCTTTTTTAGCCTTAAATCGCCTAAAAAAACGCGTATTCACATAAGATTGTCAAATGTGAAAACAAAAAAGCAAATAAACAACGTGTATTTTAACAAAAAGTATATTTTTGCCGCGTAAACAAAAAACTATTTACAATGTCAGACATCGCAATCAGAGTTAAAAAAATTATCGTTGACAAATTAGGCGTAGATGAAGCAGAGGTTACAAATGAGGCTTCTTTTACAAATGATTTAGGCGCGGATTCTTTAGACACAGTGGAATTAATCATGGAATTCGAAAAAGAGTTCAATATTTCTATCCCAGACGAACAAGCAGAAACGATTACTACTGTTGGTCAAGCTGTTGCTTATTTAGAAGAGCACGCAAAATAATAACTTATATTATTTTATAAGCTGAACCTTCGGCATATTTAATCCGCCTTTTTGAGCCTTGCTTTAAAGGCGGATTTTTATTTTTAAAACATTTCACATGCAAGCTAGACGTATTGTAGTTACAGGAATAGGTGCCCTAACACCCATAGGGAATAATGTAGAAACGTATTGGAATAATTTAATCAATGGCGTTTCTGGTGCAGATATGATTACACAATTTGATGCGTCTAAGTTTAAAACAAGATTTGCTTGTGAAATCAAGGGCTTTGATCCAACAGAATTTATGGATCGTAAGGAAGCAAGAAAACTAGATCGTTTTGCACAAATCGCTTTAGTAGCAAGTGATCAAGCGGTTTTAGATGCGGGCATTACAAAGGAAAATGTAGACCACGACAGGGTGGGTGTAATTTTTGCAAGTGGCATTGGTGGTTTAACCACTTTCACAGAAGAAGTGACCAATTTTGTGCAGGGGGATGGCACGCCAAGGTTCAATCCTTTTTTTATTCCAAAAATGATTTTAGATATTGCTGCAGGACAAATCTCTATGAAGCATGGTTTTAGAGGTCCTAACTATGCAGTAGTGAGTGCTTGTGCATCTAGCACAAACGCCATTATATCTGCCATGGATAATTTAAAATTAGGTAAGGCAGATATCATTATCACTGGCGGTGCTGAAGCCGTGATAGGCATTGCGGGTATGGGTGGATTCAATGCCATGAAAGCGATGAGTGAGCGCAATGACGATCCAAAAACTGCAAGCCGTCCCTACGATAAAGACCGTGATGGTTTTATCATGGGTGAAGCAAGTGGTGTTTTAGTGTTAGAAGAATTAGAGCATGCGATTCGTCGTGGTGCAAAAATATATTGTGAAGTTGTTGGTGGAGGCGCCACAGCTGATGCATACCACTTAACTGCACCACATCCAGAAGGGTTGGGTGCAAGAAACGTCATGAATGCTGCATTGAGAGATGCTGGAATGCAAGCCAATGAAATTGACTACATCAATACCCATGGCACATCTACACCTTTAGGGGACATTGCAGAAGCAAAAGCCATCACAGATGTGTTTGGAGCGCATGCCTACAATTTAAATATTAGTTCTACTAAATCTATGACAGGACATTGCTTAGGCGCAGCAGGTGTGATTGAAGCGATTGCTTGTATTCAATCAGTAATACACGATATCATCCCTCCAACCATCAATCATTTTACGGATGATCCAGATTTAGATTCCCGTTTAAATTTTACTTTTAATACAGCCCAAAAGCGTGTTGTGAATGCTGCTTTGAGTAACACTTTTGGATTTGGCGGACACAATGCTTGTGTGATTGTTAAGAAATACAAAGCTTAACAAAGCCTGACATGAAGCGCTTATACCAACTTCTTTTTTCTTCCAGAAAATCTGAATTTGAAAAAAGTGTTTTATTACTAATTGGGTATCGTACTTCTAAAATGGTGCTGTTCCACACTGCTTTCAACCACCGATCTTTAAAGGAAAATCCATCAGAAAACAATGAACGTATGGAGTTTCTGGGGGATGCCATTATCAGTTCAGTCGTGGCAGAATACCTCTTTAAAAAATACCCCTATAAAGGCGAAGGTTTTTTGACCGAAATGCGCAGTAAGATGGTCAACAGACAACAGCTGAACCATATTGCCATTCAAATGGGGTTAAAAAAAATGACCCGTTTTAATAAATTAGATGGCGGATTAAAGAGCAGTCAAATTTTTGGTAACACCCTGGAAGCCTTAGTGGGTGCTATTTATCTAGATAAACAATATGATTTTACAAAAAAATGGATTGTAGAAAAAATGATTCAGCCTTATTTGTTCATGGATGAATTAGAACAAATAGATATCAATATTAAAAATAAAATTATTGGCTGGGCATTGAAGCAAGGCAAGCAAATTGATTTTGTTTTAGCAGACGAACAGTTAGAGGGAAGACGAAGATTGTTTACAATCAATATTGTAATAGATGGTGAAGTGATTACTTCTCAAAAAGGTTTTACAAAAAAAGACGCTAGTCAAATTGCAGCCCAAAAAGCCATCGAGATTTTACAAATTACTTAGGTAAATAGATTAGGCAAATAAGCTAGTAAAATAATACAGGTCGCCTTATTTTTTTGTCTGGCATAATTCAATCAAGACCCCGCCTGCATCCTTAGGGTGCACAAAACAAACCAATTTATTATCTGCCCCCATTTTAGGCGCCTCATTGAGTAAGGTAAAGCCGTCTTTTTTCAATCGCTCCATTTCGGCAAGAATATCTGGAACTTCAAAAGCAATATGGTGCAATCCTTCCCCTTTTTTTGCAATAAATTTTGCAATCGGGCCATTCGGGTCTGAGCTTTCTAATAATTCAATTTTAGCGCCATTTTGTAAAAAAAACGCTGTATCCACCGATTCAGTACTTACTAGTTCCGTTTTATAGCAGGACGCGTTCAAAAGACGCTCATACAAGGGGATACTCGTTTTTAAGCTGCTCACTGCAATGCCTATATGGTCTACTTTATAATCCATCTCTGCTTGTTTTACGAATTGGGAAAAAATTACCACCTAAAGCTAACGAAATTCTACATATTCATATTCAATCTCTAACTTTGTACTCTTAGAAAAAATAAAATAGAACTATGTTAAAATTACCAATTTATCTTGACCATAATTCAACAACTCCAATGGACCCTAGGGTTTTGGAGGCGATGATTCCTTATTTCACTGAAAACTTCGGAAACGCTGCAAGTAGGAACCATTCTTTCGGATGGCAAGCAGAAGAGGCAGTGGATTATGCGCGTGAGCAAATTGCTCAATTAATTGGTGCAGATTCAAAGGAAATTATTTTTACCTCTGGTGCAACCGAGGGAGATAATTTAGGGATCAAAGGGGTATACGAGATGTATGCAAGCAAAGGCAACCACATCATCACTTGTACGACAGAACACAAAGCTGTTTTGGATACTTGTAAGCACTTAGAAAAATTAGGTGCAGAAGTGACTTATTTAGAAGTTCAACCTGACGGATTAATAGACTTGAAAGCATTAGAAGCTGCTATGAGACCAACCACAATTTTAGTGGCGATCATGTATGCCAATAATGAGATTGGTGTAATACAACCAGTGAAGGAAATCAGTGCCATTGCAAAAAAGCATGGTGCATTATTTTTTACAGATGCGGTTCAAGCTGTTGGTAAAATACCAGTAGATGTAAATGCAGATGGCATTGACTTGATGGCGTTTACTGCACATAAAATGTATGGCCCTAAAGGGGTTGGTGCATTGTATGTTCGTCGTAAAAATCCAAGAGTAAAAGTAACAGCGCAATTAGATGGTGGTGGACACGAAAGAGGGATGCGTAGTGGTACTTTGAATGTGCCTGGTATTGTAGGTTTTGGTAAAGCTGCGGAAATAGCAAGGTTAGATATGGCTTCTGACACAGAGCGTATTTCTAAATTAAGAGATAAATTAGAAAATGCATTAAAGGTAATTGACGAGACTTATGTGAATGGTAATCCAGCACATCGTTTACCACATGTAAGTAATATTTCTTTCAAATACGTAGAAGGTGAAGGTTTGATGATGGGCTTTAATAAAGACATCGCATTGTCTTCTGGTTCTGCTTGTACATCGGCTTCATTAGAGCCTAGCTATGTATTGAAGGCTTTAGGCTTAGGTGACGATTTAGCACACAGCTCATTGCGTTTTGGCTTAGGAAGATACACTACAGAAGAGCAAATTGATTTTACAATCAAAGCAGTAACAGATACTGTTTTGAAATTAAGAGAGATGAGTCCTTTGTGGGAAATGTTCAAAGAAGGAATCGATATCGATGCAATTCAATGGGCGCATCACTAATATAGAAGTAAAAGTACATTTAGAAATATTTTAAAATAAAAAAACATGGCATACTCAGATAAAGTAATCGATCATTATTCTAATCCTAAAAATGTAGGCACATTAGATAAAGCATCAAACACAGTTGGTACAGGATTAGTAGGTGCACCAGAATGTGGTGACGTAATGCGTTTGCAAATTCAAGTAGACAACGCTACCGGTATCATTACTGACGCAAAATTCAAAACATTTGGTTGTGGTTCTGCAATCGCTTCTTCTTCTTTAGCTACAGAGTGGTTAAAGGGAAAGTCAGTGGACGAAGCAGTTAAAATTGACAACATGGATTTAGTGGAAGAGTTAAACTTACCTCCAGTTAAAATTCACTGTTCAGTATTAGCAGAAGATGCGATCAAAGCAGCTATCAATGACTACCGTTCAAAGAATGGTTTAGAGCAATTGGTATTTGAAGAGCGAATTCACTAATTCATTACATGAGTGAAGTTTTAGAAAATACAATTTACGTGAGTGAAAAGGCAAAGGCAAAAGTGAAACAACTGATGCTGGATGCTGGTGTCTCCGATGACCCTTCTTATTTTTTAAGAGTAGGTGTGGTGGGCGGCGGCTGTTCTGGGTTGAGCTACAAGCTAGACTTTGACAATGAAATTAAGCCAATGGATCAAGTCTTTGAAGACAACGGCGTAAAAATTGTCACCGACCTAAAAAGCTTTTTATATTTAGTCAATACTGAATTAGAATTTTCAGATGGATTGAATGGAAAAGGTTTCTATTTTAACAATCCCAATGCAAGTAGAAGTTGTGGCTGTGGAGAGAGTTTCGCTGTGTAACTTTTTTTTAGTTTTCGAAACGCCAACTAAATTTAACGATTTATCTAAAATGCCCCTGTAAAACCGGGGCATTTTTTTGTAGCTTTGATACATGTGGGCAATATGTAAAAAAGAGTGGGCGCATTATTTTGGAAGCCTTTCTGGCTATTTGATTATCAGTTTTTATCTACTGGTAAACGGCTTATTATTATTTGTCCTCCCTAATTTTAATGTGTTAGATTTTGGCTATACAAGCTTACAAGTCTATTTCGATTTTGCCCCATGGATTTTGATCTTATTGATCCCAGCCATTACCATGAGGAGCTTTTCTGAAGAGTACAATCAAGGCACATATGAAATTTTAAAGAGTCTCCCAATTTCGGCAAGGTCCATTTTGATAGGAAAATACATTGGTGTTGTTTCTATCACTATTTTAGCGATTCTTCCTACTTTTTTTTATGCCATAGTTTTAAATAATTTAAGTGATGTTGGAGGGATAGATTGGGGCGCAACCATTGGAGCTTATATTGGTTTGATGTTACTTGCTGCTGTCTATGTGGCGGTGGGTGTTTATATGAGTAGCGTCACTAAGCATACCATGATTGCCTTATTGGCTTCAGTATTTATTTGTATTTTTTTATACAAAGGATTTGACTGGATAGCTAACTTGCAATTTTTTCAAAATGGGTATGATTTTTATATTCGTCAATTAGGGCTTTCGGCACATTATCAAAATTTAAATAAAGGCGCGATTGGGTTACAGGACATCTTATATTTTATAACTATATTGGTTTTATTTGGACTAGGTGCGATTGAGCAATTGTCTGGTAAATTCAAGTATAGCTGGGCTTTAGTCATCCTACTAGTATTAAATGTCCCAACGCATTTTTTCCCTTTACAAATTGATCTAACAAAAGACCAACGCTATACCATCAGCAGTCAATCTAAAGTATTGATTCAAGATATCAAACAGCCAGTTAAAATACATTTTTATCTTGGGGGTGATTTACCGCCACATTATAAAAAATTAGAACTTGCAACAATCCAGATGCTGGATCAACTTCAACGCATCAATCCTACTTGGATTACTTGGGATCAAACTCTACCAGGGGAGCTATTTAAAGACAGTGCGTTGATGATTTTTTATGATAGTTTGCAAAAGCAAGGTTTGCCTATTGATCGCTTTCAAAATACAGGAACCATCACCGATAAAAAATTAGATCAACTTTTAGTGCCAGGACTATTGATCGAAGTAGAAGGACAAAAGCCAATAGCGATTGATTTAAGAAGCAGTAAGCAGCTATTTAAGCCTTATAATATTGTAAAAGAATTGCCTGAAATAGACATTGAGGCTAGCTTTAATGCCGCCGAAGCACTTTTGGAATATAAAATTGTACAAGCTATTTATTTAATGAATAGAACGGTACGTCCAAGCATTGCCTACTTAATAGGGAACGGAGAGCCATTGGATTATACGGTGAATGATCTAGGGCAGTCTATTAAAAATCAATACAATCTTGGTGTCTTTGATTTAAAGAAAGGATTTCCTGATGCTTCAAAAATCAACACTTTGTTGATTGTAAAACCAACCATGCGCTTTACTGAATTAGACCAATTAAAAATTGATCAATATATACTATCTGGTGGCAATGTGATTTGGGCATTGGATCCATTGTTTGCTGAGTATGACAGTTTACGCAATACGGCTGGGGAATACCTTGCATTTGATCGCGGGCTTGGATTAGAAGCACAATTGTTTAAATATGGTGTAAGGGTAAACCCCAATTTAGTGCAGGATTTAAATTGTGCCAAGCTACCAATGGTGGTGGGCGTAGATGCAGCAGGTGCCCCGACAATTCAAAGAGTCCCTTGGCCATATTATCCTTTTGCACAAGCAGGATCGGAACATCCTATGGTTCAAAATATGGATAGAGTCCTTACTGTTTTTCCTGCAAGCCTTGACACAGTGCGCGCAATTGGTATTACAAAAACCATTTTATTAACCACAGATACAACCAGCAGAATCATAAGCAGTCCAACCATGATTCAATTAAACAGTGGTCAGCAAGAGGGCGAATTAGCAAGCTTTACAAAACAACATGTCCCTATCGCAGTATTATTAGAAGGGCAGTTTAGATCTGCCTTTACTGGGAGATTGACCCAAGCTTTGCAAGACTCCCTTCAATTATCCACTGGCAAAGGGTTTGTCACAAATGGTATCAAAGCGTCAAAGCAAATTGTACTATCCGATGCGGATTTAATCACCAATTTTGTAGATGCCCAAAAAGGACCACTTCCAATGGGGATGATTCCTTTTGAGGGCGTGCAATTTGGAAATCCAGTTTTTTTTCAAAATACAATTGCTTATTTAAATGAACCTGTTAGCTTATTGGAAGCCCGAAAAAAGAATATCGTCTTAAGAAGATTAGATGCTGGAAAAGTGGCAGAAAATAGACTTTGGATTCAAATTGTATTATTATTAGGTCCATTGTGCATACTTGGACTAGGCTATTTGGGCGCGTATTATTACCGTCAATCTCGATTTGCTGTATCTAAATCATAGCTTATCTTTACGGCATGACAACAGATCAAATTGTATATGCTGTTTTTGGCGTGGTTGTAGTGACTGCATTAATTTTAGACTTGGGCTTTCTAAGTAAAAAAAATACGACTATTACAATTCGCCAAGCCCTTCAACAAACTTTCATTTGGGTGATGTTGGCATTAGGATTCTTTGTATTCATGTGGGTGGAAGAAGGACAGAAATTAGCATTTGAATATTTAAGTGGTTACTTAATGGAGTGGAGTTTAAGTATTGATAATATTTTTGTATTCATTTTAATTTTCGATGCTTTTAAAGTGAAGGAGCAACATGTCTCAAGGGTATTGTTAATAGGTATTTTGATTGCCATTTTATTTAGGGTCGTTTTTATTACAGTGGGTGTTGCATTGGTTGCAAAGTTTGCATGGATATTATATTTGTTTGGCTTGTTTTTATTGTATACTGGCTATAAGATGTTTAGTGCAGGAGAAGACGAAGCCTTTGACCCGCATAAATCTAAAATCTACCTTTTCTTAAAAAAGTTTTTGCCAATCACCAACGAAGACGGAGATGGAAAATTTATGATGCGCATTGGCGGTAAGCCAATGTACACAAGCCTTTTTGTGGTAGTGGTTTTATTGGCCGCTATTGATTTGGTGTTTGCTTTGGATTCTATCCCAGCTGTGATGGGGATTTCGATGAGTAGTTTAGTGATTTATACTTCTAATATTTTTGCGATACTAGGCTTACGCTCTTTATTCTTTTTATTAAGAGGCGCTGTGAATCAATTTGAACATCTACAACAAGGTATAGCAATCGTTTTAATTTTCATTGGTATTAAAATGCTTGGGGAACATTACATCAGTATGGTGATGAATAAAAATACCCAAGTGCTGGTATCATTATTAGTAATTGTATTTTCAATTACAGGTTCAATCTTGTATTCCATCTTTTCAAATCGTCAGAAAAATCTACCTAAGAATTTTGAGGACAATACCATTTAATTTATGCAATTTAAAATGAACGGGAAAAAAGTAGCAGCATTGATTATTGCAATTATAGCAATAGACCAGTTATTGAAATTTTATATCAAGTTGAACTACTTTTTAGGAGAGGAACACCAAGTCATTGGATCTTGGTTTAGATTACATTTTGTAGAAAACGAAGGGATGGCATGGGGACTTAAATTTGGTGGTGAATTTGGAAAAATCGCATTGACTTTGTTTAGATTGGCTGCGGTAATATGGGGTACATTTTTAATCAAGGGATTTATACAAAAGCAATACCACAATGGGTTTATCATTTGTTCCGCTTTAATATATGCGGGTGCATTGGGCAATTTAATAGATAGTATGTTTTATGGGTTGTTGTTTGATGCGAGTATACCATATACTGCCATGGTTGCGCAATTTTTACCAGAAGGAGGCGGCTATGCAAGCTTCTTGCACGGCAAAGTGGTAGATATGTTTTATTTCCCAATCATCACCAATGCACAATTTCCTAGCTGGGTCCCTTTTTGGGGTGGTGAGTCCTTTGAATTCTTCCGTCCTGTATTCAATTTTGCCGATATGTCCATTAGTTCGGGTGTCATCGCCTTATTTATCTTTCAAAGCAAGTTTTTCCCTTCGGAGGAAGGGGCATAATTTCGTTTCCTTTTTTCCGCGCTTATTCGTACCTTCGTGACCTAAAAATCAGATAGGACAAGCGTTTTATGAGTAATCAATATCCAGAATTTAATGGCTTACATCTGCCAACCATCGAGGCAGAAATTTTAGCTGCTTGGAAAAAAGAACAAGCATTTGAACAATCCGTTCAATTAAGAGAAGGTAAAACACCGTTTGTGTTTTATGAAGGTCCTCCAAGCGCCAATGGCATGCCTGGCATTCACCATGTAATTTCAAGAACATTAAAGGATATGGTTTGTCGTTATAAAACCATGCAAGGTTTTCAGGTAAAACGAAAAGGCGGATGGGATACCCACGGCCTACCTGTTGAATTAGGTGTAGAAAAAGAATTAGGCATCACTAAAGAAGATATTGGAAAAACAATTACTGTAGAAGCCTACAATCAAAAATGTAGAGAGGCGGTTTTGCGTTATAAAAAAGAGTGGGATGACATCACTAATAAGATGGGTTATTGGGTGGACTTAAACAATCCATACATCACATTTGAAAACAATTATATTGAAACATTGTGGTGGATTTTAAGTACACTTTATAAAAAAGGCTACTTGTATCAGAGTGTAAGCATTCAACCTTATTCTCCAGCAGCGGGTACAGGATTGAGCTCCCACGAATTGAATCAGCCTGGTACTTACAAAGATGTAAAAGACACTTCGGTGGTGGCCATGTTTAAAGCAATCGCTTCAAAAGAAAGTCAATTTATTTTTGATGCGGTAGCAAACAATCCACTTTCTAAGGAAGTCTATTATATGGCTTGGACCACCACACCATGGACTTTGCCATCTAACTTAGGCTTGACTCTTGGACCAAATATTGAATATGCTTTGATTGCCACATACAATCCTTATACAGCTTTACCAGTCAATGTAGTTTTAGGTAAAGCCTTGGTATCAAAGTATTTCAAAGAAGAAGGATTGAGCCTGACCAGTTTTGCAGAAGGAGATAAAATTGTGCCTTGGAAGGAATTAGCCACATTTAAAGGAAGTCAATTAGACGGATTACGCTATGAGCAGTTAATGCCATTTGAAGCAAACGACCCAGCCAATATAGAAGGCGATCCATTTAAAATAATCCTTGGTGATTTTGTCACCACAGAAGATGGCACAGGTATCGTGCATACTTCACCAGCATTTGGTGCAGATGACTATAAAGTGGGGCAAAAAAATAATTTAGGTATCATTACTTTAGTGGATAGAGCAGGTAAGTTCATTGATGGTGTGGGAGAATTTGCAGGAAGATTCGTTAAGAATTATAAAGACGAAAAAGATTTTCAGGATGTGAACGTGGATATTTCTGTTAAATTAAAAAAAGAAAATCGTGCGTTTAAAGTAGAGAAGTACGAACACAATTACCCGCATTGTTGGAGAACAGACAAACCAATTTTATATTATCCATTGGATGCATGGTTTATCAAAACCACTGCAGTGAAAGATAGAATGGTGGAGTTGAATAAAACCATTAACTGGAAACCAAAGAGTACAGGAGAAGGTCGTTTTGGTAATTGGTTAGAGAACATGGTGGATTGGAATTTATCTCGAAGTCGTTATTGGGGAACGCCACTTCCTATCTGGAGAACAGAAGACGGAATAGAAGAAGTTTGTATTGGATCAATAGACGAATTGACTGCAGGATTTGTAGCAGCAAAAGAAAAAGGGTACAACAAAGACGTACAATTACAAATTGTAAATGGCAAATTGGATGTAGACCTGCACAAACCATTTGTAGATCAAATAGAAATTTTAAGTCCTACCGGTAGACCAATGCAGCGCGTTACAGATTTAGTAGACGTATGGTTTGATTCGGGCGCCATGCCTTATGCGCAATGGCATTATCCTTTTGAAAACAAAGATTTAGTAGACAAAGGCTTGGCCTTCCCAGCAGATTTTATTGCAGAAGGGGTAGACCAAACTAGAGGCTGGTTCTATACTTTACATGCATTGGGCGTATTGCTATTTGATAAAGTTGCTTATAAAGCTGTGGTGAGTAATGGCTTGGTATTGGATAAGAATGGCAACAAAATGAGTAAGCGTTTGGGGAATGTGGTGAATCCATTTGAGACTTTAGAAACTTATGGGGCAGATGCGACAAGATGGTACTTAGTGACCAATGCCTCTCCTTGGGATAATTTAAAATTTGATTTATCAGGCATACAAGAAGTACAAAGAAAATTCTTTGGCACTTTATACAATACCTATCAGTTTTTCGTATTGTATGCCAATGTAGATGGATTCAAATTTGAGCAAGCTTATATCCCAGTGAAGGATCGTCCAGAGATTGATCGTTGGGTGATTTCTTCTTTACACAGTTTAGTGCAAACAGTAACAGTGGCGATGGATGACTTTGAGCCAACCATTGCTGGACGTGCGATTGAGACTTTTGTGGATGAGCATTTAAGCAACTGGTATGTGCGTTTATGTAGAAGAAGATTTTGGAAAGGCACTTACAGCGAAGATAAAATTGCTGCTTACCAAACATTATATGAGTGTATCGAAACCATTGCAAGATTAATGGCACCGATTGCACCATTCTTCTGTGATCAATTATTCAGAAATTTAAATGGTCTCACAAAAAGATTTGACGCAACATCTATCCACCATATTGATTTTCCAAAAGCCGATCCATCTAAAATGGATGCAGCTTTAGAAACAAGAATGCAGTTGGCCCAAGATATCTGCTCTTTGGTTTTATCTATTCGTAAAAAGGTGAACATCAAAGTGCGTCAACCATTACAAAAAATCCTCATCCCTGTTTTAGACCCAGCTATGAAATTGTCCATTGAGCAAATGGAAGAATTGATTCTAGCCGAGGTCAATGTGAAGGAAATCAATTATATCACAGAGACGGAGGGGGTGATCAGCAAAAAGTTGAAACCTAATTTTAAATTATTGGGCGCCAAATTGGGTACCAAGATGAAACAGGCTTCCGCAGTGATTGCAGCATTGAGTCAAAATGAAATTTCTGAATTGGAACGTACTGGAACCCTAACCATTATGGTCGAAGAAAGTCCTATCACATTGTTAATCAGCGAAGTAGATATCATTGCAGAGGATATTCCAGGTTGGAGTGTCGCTGTAAAGGGCAATTTGACGGTTGCATTGGATATTAGCCTTTCCGAAGCCCTTCTAAACGAAGGAAATGCTCGAGAATTGGTAAATAGGGTACAAAATATCCGAAAAGAGGCCAATTTTGAGCTCACAGACAAGATTTTACTCCAAATTGTGGATAATCCAAATATGAAAGATTCTATTAATGAATTTTCAGCATATATTTGCCGCGAAATATTAGCTACCCAAATAGATTGGGTAGACAGCCTTGAAGAGGGCGTCGATATTGAAATAAATGACCAAAAACTAAAGATTTTAGTTAGACAAAAAGGATAATTATGGCTACAAAAAAACCAGCACCTAAAAAAGCGGCTCCAGCTAAAAAAGCAGCGCCAGCAAAAAAAGCGGCTCCTGCTAAAAAGGCAGCGCCAGCTAAAAAAGCAGCGCCAGTAAAAAAAGCGGCTCCTGCAAAAAAGGCAGCTCCGGTAAAGAAAGTAGTTCCAGCTAAAAAGGCTGCACCTGCTAAAAAAGCGGCTCCTGCAAAAAAAGTAGCTCCAGCTAAAAAGGCTGCACCTGCTAAGAAAGTGGTTCCAGCTAAAAAAGCAGCGCCTGCTAAGAAAGTAGTTCCTGTAAAAAAAGCAGTACCAGCAAAAAAGGCAGCGCCTGCTAAAGTAGTTGCACCAGCTAAAAAAACAGCTCCTGCAAAAGTAGTTGCATCAGCAAAAAAAGCAGTTCCTGCAAAAGCTCCAGTTAAACCAGTTGTGGCAGCAAAGCCAGTCGAAAAATATGTACCTCCTGCAAAACCAGTTCCAGTAATTCCAACACCACCAGTAAAACCGGTGCGTAAGGCAGCTGAACCAATCAAGGATATTAAAGTACCAAAGATCAATGCAAAGAACAGTGTTCCATACCAACCAGGTTATGTTCCAATGGAAAAAAGAAAAGAAGTAGAAAGATCAACTGAGACTTTAGTAAAATATTCTGATGCTGAATTAGCAGAGTTTAGAGAATTGATTTCAAAGAAACTAGAAGCTGCAAAAAAAGAATTGGTTTATTTACAAGGTTTGATCACGCGTAAGGACGAAATGGGTGGCGACAATGATGATGCAAGATACATGACGATGGAAGATGGCAGTGTAAGTATGGAGAGAGAGCAAATGGGCCAAATGGCTAGCCGTCAAATTACTTTCATCGACCACTTAGAGAAAGCAATCATGCGTATCGAAAACAAAACCTATGGTATTTGTAGAGTAACTGGTCGCTTAATTGACAAAGCACGTTTACGCGCTGTACCACATGCTACTTTGAGTTTAGAAGCTAAACTAGGGTATGTAAAAAATAGCAACGACCAATAAATGATTACAAGCAAATTGCTTTAACTAAAATAGACTTATTAAAAAACCCGATCATCGATCGGGTTTTTTGTTGTAATAAGTTTTATGAAATTTACGGTTGTTGACCTATTCTTTTATTTAGAAAAAATAACCAGGTATAAGGTAATCAATTTTCAATGAAGTGTTTTTTGATTTATATTTTTTATAACTAATTCCAAATTTCTTAGGATCATATCGTTCTATAGAAAAAGTGGTATCTACTTTTATTTTAGGTAAAATTAAATAGCCATCCAAATAACAGGTATCATCTGCATAGCCTTTTAAATTCAAAATGATTGTACTTGGGCCTGGAGTAGTCCATTTAATCTTTCCAAAAATTATAGTGTCGTTTTTCAAATTATTTAACTCCATTGTTCCTTTTTGAGAGCAACCAATTAAAGTTACTATTGAAATAAGCATAAAAATTAGTATAAAATTATTCGTTTTCATTGGATCTAATTTTTTAAGATTGAAAATGAATTTAGTATTTCTTTTCAAGTCTGAAAGATAATTCAAATAAACTTTTTAAAATAGTAATTTCTATTTAGATAATTTTCTAAAAGAAATATTCGGTAGACTTTTTAAAAAACAAGAACAGGATATTTTTAATTATTTCACCTCCTGCATCTCAATTAATTTCTTGTAGTAACCACCCTGTGCAAGTAAGTTATCGTGGTTGCCACGCTCTACGATTTCACCTTTTTGTAAGACGATGATTTCGTCTGCGTGTCGGATGGTAGACAATCTATGCGCAATCACAATAGAAGTTCTGTTTTGCATCATATTATTTATAGCGTCTTGCACCAATCTTTCGCTCTCTGTATCTAAAGCCGATGTGGCTTCGTCTAAAATTAAGATGGGAGGATTTTTAAGCACTGCTCTTGCAATGGTTAAACGTTGACGCTCACCACCACTTAGTTTACTACCTCTGTCTCCAATGATAGATTCAAAACCGCCATCCTTTTTAATAATAAAATCATAAGCATTGGCAATTTTTGCTGCAGCAATAATTTCCTCCATGGTGGCGTCTGGCTTGCCCAATGCAATATTCGCTGCAATAGTATCATTGAATAATATTGGCTCCTGCGTAACAATACTAATCAATTGTCTTAAGCTGTGCAAACTATAATCTTTTATATTTTTTCCATCAATGTATAAATTACCGGAAGACACATCATGAAATCTTGGTACTAAATCTGCAAGTGTACTTTTTCCTGCACCAGAAGAACCTACCAAAGCAACTGATGTTCCTTTTTTGATAGTCAATTGAATGCCATTCAAAATACTTGCATCTTGATACGCAAATCCTACATTGTCAAAATGGATACTATCTTCAAATCCATTCATTAAAATTGGGTTTGCTACTTCTTCAACCGTATTAGGTGCTTCTAAAATTTCATTTAATCTGTCCAATGTAGCTGTGCCTCGGTTCACGTTATAAACTGCCTGGGATAAGGCTTTTGCTGGGTTGATGATTTGTGAAAACAACGCCACATAAGTAATGAATGATCCTGGAGATAAAATATCACCATTTAAAACAAGCTTACCACCAAACCAAAGTACACCACATAAAATGGAGACACCTAAAAATTCAGAAACAGGAGAAGCTAAGTCACGACGGTATAAAATTCGATTCTTTAAATTAAAAATATCTTCCACCAAGCCATAAAACTGACCTTTCACTTTTCCTTCTGCATTAAAGGCTTTAATAATCCTCAAGCCAGATAATGTTTCTTCCATCTGAGATAAAATCTCTCCCCATTTAACTTGTGCTTTATTGGTATGTTTTTTTAGGCTACGACCTATGCGACCTACAATAAATCCCGCTAAGGGTAATAAAATGAAAACAAATATCGTGAGCTTGGTACTAATTAAGAATAAGAAAATTAAAATTCCAATAATCGTTAAAGGTTCTTTGATCAACCCTTCTAATGCACTAATGACGGAGCTTTCCAATTCTGCAATATCATTGGAGGCTCTACTTAAAATATCTCCTTTTCTTTTCTCCGTAAAAAAGCCAACGGGCAACTGTAAAATTTTATCATACAAAAGCTTGGAATATTTCTTAGTCACCATATTGCGGATAGGTGCTAAAAAATAAAATGCGAGGTATAAAAATAAATTTTTGAAAAAGATAGATACAATAATGAACACACAGATCCAGCCCAATGCATATGCCTTTCCATTGACTTGGATGGTGTCTTGTAAAAATTGATAAATAAGGTCTTTCAGGTTAGTGCTATCTGTCACCGATACAGGTGTCAAACTTGCAAAAGCATTGTTTCCAAATATCAGGTCAAGGAATGGGGTTAGCATGCCTAAGGAAAACAAGCTGAAAAGGATGGATAACAAGATAAATAGACCATACCAGCCCATATAGGTCTTGTATTCCTTGATATAACTTACTATGCGAAAAAATTTCTTCATAATTAAAACTATTCCCTC
>Ga0315908_10001203_pt1 | contig 19711 bp, 14 predicted proteins | sample LakEriMetagenome_12_FD_203520 | JGI IMG/M metagenome (GOLD analysis project Ga0315908, IMG submission 203520) | Freshwater fungal communities from buoy surface, Lake Erie, Ohio, United States - Buoy 4 MA124 | ecosystem: Environmental > Aquatic > Freshwater > Lake > Lake biofilm | place: USA... | reverse complement strand
ATGCAGCCAGGAGTAATGGCTTTAATGATTGTTTTCATGATTCCTATTTATTGTATGATTATCGGACTTATACTTGCTGCGATTTTTAAGAAAGAAAAATGAACCTTTCCCTCGTCATCCCCTTATATAACGAAGCTGAGTCTTTACCCGAATTACACGATTGGATTGTTCGGGTAATGAACGAACATCGCTTCACTTATGAGATCCTATTTATAGATGACGGTTCGAAGGATAATTCGTGGTCTGTCATCGAACATTTAAGCGGAAAAAACCCGCATGTTCGTGGCATTCGTTTTATGCGCAACTATGGAAAAAGCGCAGCTCTGCATTTAGGCTTTGAGGCTTGTAAGGGCGAGGTGGTGATTACCATGGATGCCGACTTGCAAGACTCTCCTGATGAAATACCGGAACTCTATCGCATGATCACTGAGGGTGGTTATGACTTAGTGAGTGGTTGGAAAAAAAAGCGCCACGACCCTATTACGAAAACCATCCCTACGAAGCTGTACAATCGCGCTACTCGAGCGATGAGTGGTATTCACCTGCACGACTTTAATTGCGGATTAAAGGCTTATAAATCGGAGGTAGTAAAATGCCTCGAGATCTACGGGGAGATGCACCGTTATATTCCCGTGATGGCCCATAAAGAAGGCTTTCGAAAGATTGGAGAAAAGGTAGTGGAGCATCGCGCTCGAAAATATGGAAGTTCGAAGTTTGGTATGGAGCGCTTTATCAATGGCTTCCTCGACCTGATGACTATTACCTTCACTTCTAAGTTTGGTAAAAAACCGATGCACTTTTTTGGCACCATCGGTCTGTTGATGTTCGTGATCGGATTCGCTGCTTTTGCATGGATTGGTGGAGTTAAGATCATTGCTTTAATGAATGGTGAAACCGCCAAAAACATTGCCGAGCAGTCGGTATTCTACATTGCGCTAACTACCATGATAATTGGAACACAACTTTTCCTTGCTGGTTTTTTAGGCGAGCTCATTACTCGCAACTCTGCACGTAGAAACGAATATTCGGTTAAAGAAAGATTGAACTAATCTTATTGGATTACTCCACTTCCAATTAATTCTTCACCATCGTACCAGGCTGCGAATTGCCCCGCCGCGACGCCTCGTTGAGCTTCGTCGAATACGAGATAATGCCCCGATTCGAAAGCAAACAATTGCGCTTTGGTAAGTGCTTGTCGATAGCGAATGCGCACGTCAAAAACTTTTGATTCGCCCATTTTAAGTGCGAGATCAGTGCGCACCCAATGCACTTCATGTGGCGCGATACGAATAACATTTCTGTATAACGCCGGATGGTGTTCGCCTTGTCCTGTGTACACTACATTCAAGTGAACGTCTGTGCCTACAATGAACAATGGTTCAGCTTTTCCGCCTACACCTAGTCCTCTGCGCTGACCTATGGTATAAAAATGAGCTCCGGTGTGTTCCCCAACCACTTTTCCCAAACTGGGTGACATGACATAGGGCTTTGACCACTCCAACAGGTTTTCCTCCGTTCGGGGCATGCTTGTATCCGGTAGCGGGAACAATTCCGTGCTTGCAGGTAACTCAATCACCTTTCCCTTTTTAGGTTCCAACTGTTGTTGTAAGAAAGTAGGCAGCTTCACCTTACCAATAAAACACAAGCCTTGCGAATCTTTTTTAGCCGCATTGGGAAGGCCTATTTCATCAGCGATGGCACGTACTTGAGGTTTTGTTAAATGACCAATTGGAAATAATGCTTTAGCCAGCTGAGCTTGACTCAATTGACACAAGAAATAACTTTGATCCTTATTGGTATCAGCACCAGCAATCAATCGAAAAACAGGATTGCCTTGGGCATCCGAGGTTTCTTGGCGCTGACAATAATGCCCTGTAGCCACGTAATCAGCCTTGAGATTTAGAGCTGCGGTGAGGAAAATATCAAATTTGATTTCGCGGTTGCATAACACATCGGGATTGGGAGTTCGGCCCGATTCATATTCGGAGAACATATAATCCACTATCCGCTTTTTGTATTCAGCGCTCAAATCGAGGACTTGAAAAGGAATACCTAAGTGCTCTGCGGCGAGAATGGCATCATTGCTATCGTCTATCCAAGGACATTCATTATTGATCGTTACGGATTCATCGTGCCAATTGCGCATGAAAATGCCAACTACTTCGTATCCTTGCTGTAGCAAGAGGTGAGCGGCCACACTTGAATCGACCCCGCCTGACAATCCGATAACAACTCTTTTGCTCATTTCGATGCAAAAGTAATACTTCGGGGGGCAGGAATTACCTTTAAGCGGGCGGGAACGACAAATGGACGAAAAAATTACATGGTTATATTTGTAATTGGCAACCTTTGAAACAAATAACGTCATAACAACGAACGAGTGTCTGAAGTAAAGCAATTACAAGAGCTTATTGATGGCTGTCTCCGAGGAGACAGACGTTGCCAACAGCTTGTGTATAAGCAGCTTTACGGTAAAATGAAGGCTGTATGCCTCCGTTATACCAAGGATGCCGATCACGCCATGGATGTACTTCAGGAAGGCTTTATTAAAGTCTTTCAAAACATGGACAAGTACACCGGACAAGGTTCTTTTGAAGGCTGGGTCCGCCGAATCATGGTGAATTTGTCGATAGACAATTTTCGAAAGCAACGTCATGATTTGGTGTTGTTGGGTGATCGAGAAAACGCGGAAGACTGGGAAGATGAGCCAGACGATGAAAAGGAGGACGAAGTAGATTACGACTTCAAACCGAATCAAATCATCGAAGCGATGCAACAATTATCGCCAGCTTATCGTACCGTATTTAACCTGTATGTGTTTGAAAACTACTCACATCAGGACATAGCAGATGCTTTGGGTATTAGTGTAGGAACTTCTAAAAGTAACTACGCCAAAGCTCGCAAAAACATGAGAAAAATATTACTCAAGAACCAGGGTAAGACTATATGAAAAATAGATTTGAAGAAAGCATAAAGGAGAGTTTGGAAAGCTACGAGCTTCCTTACGAACCGAGCGGGTGGAAAGACATGGAACGTCGCTTGAATAAATCTGCAACCTCAGATTATTCTTGGTTGGTGGCACTTGGTGCTGCTTGTTTGTTTGCTGCCACGGGCACTTGGGTTATCTACAACACTCAATTCCGCAAGTCTTCTGCTTTGGCTGGCTACAACCAACCACGAGCTGTTTTCCAATCTTCTCATCAAGTCTCGACTGCCAATAATACTGTTTACTATTCTGAAATCACTACCGAATCGGTTCCTTCGGCTGATATGACCTCCGCTCAATCGACTGGTCAATCAACAACAGTAAACACCGGTGCTAATAAATCGAAATCGAGCGCTGCTGTTTCAGAAACGAAATCTTCGAAAAACACACCTTCTACGGGATTAGAAGCGGCTCTTAACCCTACCAATCAATCTTCACAAGCTTCTAATGCCTCTGACAATACTGTATCTAGCGGCAATAAAGGAAATGGGCGCTCCGTCTTAACTGTTGAGGCGAATATTACAGAAACATGTGCAGGAAATGAAGTTGACTTCGCCTTGAACAATGGACCAAAAGACGGTAGTTATCTATGGAACTTCGGTGATGGTAATTTCTCCAACAAGCCGAACCCACGTCACAAATACGATAAGCCTGGTACTTACGATGTGTCTCTTTCAGTAACCAACAAGAAAGATGGACAAATTGCAACTTCTGTAATGGAAGACTTCGTGACCATCTATCCTGCACCAAGTGCTGACTTTGAATGGGAATTTGTAAATGCCGCATTTGATGAGCCAACTGTAAAAATCATCAACACATCTGAAGACGCTAGTTCATTCAAATGGACCTTCGAAGATGGTACCACTTCAAAAGTTTTGAGCCCAACACGTGCTTACAGCGATAAGGGCAAGCAAATTATTGCGCTTGAAGTGAGTAACGAATATGGCTGTAAGGACAATAAGGTGAAGTACATCAACATCAATAATGATTACAATTTGATGGCTCCGGACCGCATTCAAATTGGGAAAGATGTATTTATGCCAGAGGCTTTAAAGCAAGGCAAATTCAACTTCCGCCTCACTGTTTACAATGGCGAAAAATCGATCTACGAAACAAATCAGAAGAACAAAGGCTGGGATGGTAAATTACCCGATGGTTCTAATGCCATTGCAGGTAAAGCTTACCCATGGATCGTGATCATCTACAACGAAAAGACCAATGAAGAAAAATACTTCAGCGGCACTGTGACTGTCAATCCTTAACCAAAATCAGTATACTTAACAAGTCGGGCCAATGGAAACATTGGCCCTTTTTGTTTCATTGTTGATAAGTGCTGGAATTAGATGGAGGCAAGCATCTCTGTGAACTATTTTTGCGTCTAACAAGCGTAAATAGCTATTCTCCGCGCATGCACAAATACTTACTGCAACTTTTGTTTCTTTTCCTTGCCTATCAGGGATATGGACAAGCTATTGCAACAAGTAATTCATGTTCTTGTGACGGTGGTTATAACTATGTTTCTTCGCTCGCTCCTCCCCTTACCTATAATCTATATAACCCAGCTAATACGCTGGTGAGCTCTGGGAACTCGAATAGCACAGCTATTTCTTTTACGAATCTTTGTTCTAGTGTATATCGATTAGAGGTCAGCAATGGTCAACAGACTATAATTGCGGCTATAAATGTTCCTTCATCTGCCATCAATCCGGGTGTTGCCGTTACCACGAGCATTTGTAGTTCTAGTCCAGCGGTAACCCTGAGTAATCTCATAACTGGCGAGCCTGCAGGCGGAAGTTGGACCAATCCGAATGGTGTTCCACACAACGGCAACTTTTTACCTGGATCTCAACCGGGTGGACTATATACCTACACCTTTACAGACGGCGCGTGTACGAGCTCTACGGGGGTTTATATTGAGATTATTCAAAATGCAGACCCCGGTTTGTCTGCTACCGCATTAATCTGCGAAAACTACGTACCCATTAACCTATTTGATTATTTGAATGGAAGTCCCGATCCCGGTGGTGATTGGATTGGACCGACTGGTGCAATGAACGGTATTTATGATCCCGCGACCATGAGTGATAACGATTTCGTTTATCGAATAGACACCGTGCCTGGCTGCACACCCGTTTTTGCCACAGTAACTGTTATTGAAAATCAGCTATCCGACCCGGGGCTTGACAACAGTATACTCGTTTGCCCTGGAGCAACTGCCTTCAATATGTTCAATTACATCAGCGGCACGCCCGAAACAGGTGGTTCGTGGTTTAACCAAATGAATCTGCCCACTGATGGAATTTTTGATTCCGCTACGGAGACAGCTGGTACGTATAGATATGTTGTGTTTGGTGACACTCCTTGTCCCAACGCTAGCAGTTATTTGACTATTAATTTCACGAATACTAACCCATCGGGAGCTAATGGCAGTGTTACACTTTGTGCAAATAGTTCTCCTGTTAATATGATAAACTACCTCAATGGTAGTCCCGTTAATGGTGGTGTTTGGCGCAATGCCGCAAACCAAATCGTTGATGGCTTTTATAACCCTACGAATGAACCCGCAGGTAATTATTCCTACTACTATCCGAACGTGGGGTGTTCGCCTGCTTCTTCTGTGCTCACGATAACAATTGAAACTCCACCAAACGCTGGTCCTGATCAAACCTTTCATTTTTGTCAAGGTACACCGTCCATCAATTTGACTTCACTTTTACCACCAAGCATTAATACCAACGGTATTTGGTTGCAAAGTGGAGCTCCGGTTTCAAACCCTATTATACCCGGTGGACCCGCAAATACAAACTATTCTTACTGGATTCAAGGAACTGTTTGCCCTACCGATGCTAGCGTTCACACCATTATAATCGACCCTTTACCTTCTGCACCGGGCGATGAGACATTAACACTTTGCTCCACGGATGCGCCTTTCGATTTGCTGACCTTGTATCCGGGCAGTTCAAATCTTTATTTTGAAAATGCTATTGGCTCCACTCTCTCCACATCCTTCAACCCATCGACTCAAACGACCCAAGAGATTAGCGTTTTCCAAAGTAGCAATAATGTGTGTCCAGATGCCCAGAGTAGCATACAGATTACCGTTGACTCCCCCATATTCCCTGATAGCATCGCGACATTTGAATTTTGTGAAACTGCTGGGAATATTGATTTAACCCAATTAGTCACGGGGATAGATTACAGTATTGGTCAATGGAATACTGGGGGAAGCAACACAACCAATACCACACTCGCACTCAATGGCAATCAAACGTATAATTACATCTACACCGTAGATTTAAGTACCGTTTGTCCACCAAGCATTTTGGAACTGAACATTGAAAGCTTTGACGAGCCAGATGCTGGCGGAGATGCGAATGCTGTTTTTTGCCATACTGATCCATCCGTAGCCCTTGCTGCCTTATTACCCATTGCGGCATCCGGAGAAGGTGATTGGTATTACAACTCAAACGCGGTGGTTAGTTCTTCATTGAATCCCAACGTAGATCCAGAAGGCATCTATTCATACATCCTTCCTGCCAATGGGCCATGCCCTGCGAGCTCGGCTGATTTAGCAATTAATATCGATTATGGCTTCGTCCTCGAAGCGGGAAATTTCCTCGAAGCCTGCACTGGAAATGGTCAAGGGAACTTGGGAATTTTGCCATCGACAGGAATTGTTTACACCTGGACACCCTCTACATTGCTTTCTGCCTCGAATATCAGTAATCCAACGGTGAGTTTGATCAATAATGGTAATAGCCCACTAACCATTGACTATACGTTAGAAGGCTCCAATGGCGTATGTACACAAACAGATGAAGTTTCCGTCACTATCAATCCGTTGCCGATCATCAATGCGCCCGATGAGGTTTCCATTTGTTTAGGTGAAATCGTAGAACTCTCGGCCTCAGGAGGCACCGCCTACAATTGGAGCCCGGCTTCCTTGTTTTTTGATCCCACCGCGGCATCGCAATCCTTTGTGCCTACTGATGATGAAATAATCACCGTTGAAGCGAGTAATCAATTTGGATGTACCGCAAGTACGACAGTAGATTTGACTGTTTATGCATTGCCTCAAATTGTGTTTGTGGCGCCCGATACAGCATCCTGTCCGCCCTACTCATTCGAGCTTTTCATTGATTCAACTTCCTATAATTATTCTACTATTGATTGGTACCTAAATGGGCCAATTGATCTTTACGGAGCCGGCGATCTTTGGCAGGGCATTCTTACTGAACCCGGATTTTATCACGTCACCTACACCGCTGTGAGTGAGGACGGTTGTAGTATAAGCAATACTCAGCCTTCTGTTTTTGAGATCTATTCTGAACCCACAGCCCTTTTCGATTACTCACCCGTGGCGCCAAGCACCATTTTCAACTCAGTCGAGTTTACCAACTGGAGTATTGATGCTGAAGAAAACCAATGGTGGGTGGAAGGAAAAGGCCCTTTTAATACCACTGATCTCAGCTGGACATTTGATGAAAACGAACCAGGTGAATTTGAAATCTGCCTCATCGTTCATAATACTCAAGGATGTTTAGACTCTACTTGTCAAGTAGTTAACATTGCTAACGACCGACGTCTTTTCGTGCCTAACGCTTTTACCCCTGACAATGACGACCTCAACGAAGTCTTTAAACCCATCTTACTTGGCTACGACACTTCTAATTACGAGTTTTCCATCATTGACCGATGGGGTATAACCATCTTTTCAACCAATAATATTGATGAAGGATGGACAGGTAACGTTCAGAATGGAATTTACTATACTCAAAACGATGTTTTTGAATGGCGAATTAGCGTAAAAGACCGCGACACACCTGAATACTACATCTTTAGAGGTCATGTTACCGTTCTGCGGTAAAAAAGGGATTCCATGTGCAACTATATTTTGATTAGGAGAGTCAATAATACTGTTGTTCCTTTGTACATTCAATCAGTAATTTTAGCTTTGTGATGAACCACACATTCAAAATAGTTTTTTCACTTTTTTCTTTACTAGCATTTGTAGCTAACACATATGCTCAACCTGGCTGTGGGTCGCCCAATACATTCTGCATGAGCAATGCCTCTATCAACGCTTGTGGAGGAACCATTTACGATGCAGGGGGAACAGGTAATTATCCTGAAACAGGATATACCATGACCATTTGCCCTGATACTCCGGGCGACGTTGTCCAGATTTCCTTTTCTGTTTTCCAACTCCAAACTAGCCCCAACCCGAATAACAGCGACTATTTAACCATTTATGATGGACCAAACGCGAGTTCTCCTAGCTTAGGTAACTATACAGGAAATGATTTAGAAGGGCTTTTAGCTACGGCTACCATCTTCAACGCTTCAGGTTGTTTAACCCTTGTGTTTGACCCTAATGGCTCTGCGAACACTACCAATCCTGGTTTTGTTGCTACTATCGACTGTACTACTCCCTGTGACCCTCCGGTTTCAGGATCACAAATTTTGGCCCCTGCTGAGGATGCCTTGAACATCGTTAATATTTGCCCAGGTGATGAAGTGACCTTCGGTGACGATGGCTCTGAAGCACAGCCTGGATTCAACTTGGTAAACTACCGTTGGAACTTTGGTGACGGTGAAATTGGCGTTACTACTGCTCCAAGCATTAATCACACCTTCAATGAGCCAGGAGCATATGTTGTGACGCTTGTGGTGGAAGATGATAATGGTTGTCAGAGTTCGAACTTCTCTGCATTGCAAGTTTTTGTGAGTACGATACCTGTTTTCTCCGATTTGCAATCACAAGAAACTACCATCTGTGCGGGTGAAACCTTGCCTGTGGATGCTGGTAACTTTGAATTGACTACATGGACCTCTTTGCCTCCTACTGTTTATGCAGAACCAGCTTACTTGGCCGATGATGCCGGAGCTACTTATACCACGAGTATTTTCTACGACTTTTTTGAAGACGGAGCCGTCCTCGATGATTGCTCGAACACAGCAGGGGGTGCAAACGACCTCCTAGGCATCTTCATAAACATGGAACACTCCTACATGGGTGACTTGATTATTCAAATCACTTGTCCAGACGGGACATCTGTGTTTTTAACAGACAATGTTGGAACAAACACATTCCTCGGTCAAGCGAATGATGGTGATGAGTTTGCAGCCACAGGCCCCATTCCTGGAGTTGGTATGGATTATACTTGGTCATCCACTGCTACCAACGGAACGTGGGGTGATAACTCAGGCACCTTCCAAACAAGCTACACCGGAACTGACGGAAATGCTTACAACAACGTAACCTATCTTCCACCAGGAACCTATGAAGCACAAGGCAATCTTTGCGATCTTATTGGCTGCCCACTCAATGGTACTTGGACTATCAGTGTAACAGATGACCAAGGAGCAGATGATGGAAACATTTTCTACTGGGGTTTGGACTTCGATCCATACCTTTTCCCTGATGTAACTACATTCACTCCAACAGTTGGAGCCGGAGCGGATAGTTCTTATTGGACAGGTCCAAATATTGTTGGGCTAACACCAGATGGTGACAGTTTTATCATTGAAACCACTACACCTGGATCCTATGACTACACTTACACCGTAATCAACAACTTCGGTTGCCAATTTGATACCACTATCACGATTACGATCAATAGCATTCCTGAATTTACAGCAGGTCCAGACTTGGATTACGGCTGTGTTCCGTTGCAATTCGAAGGTGGATATGTAGATACTCCAACTCCCGTTTGTACTGTTTCTACTGGTCAATACACCTATTGTTACAATGATGGAGAAAACTATGAAGTCACCTATTGTCCTGATAACCCTGGTGATGGATTCTCCTTTGTAGAAATCGAATTTATCCAAGGTCAAACTGAAAATTTCTTTGATGAATTTTTCGTATATGATGGCCAAAATACTTCGGCTCCTCCGTTGGCAGGATTCACTTGGCCGATGTTCGGTGATCTAACTGGACAAATATTTACTGCCACCAATACTAGCGGTTGTTTGACCATGCAAGTAACTCCTGATGGCTCTGTTTCATGTGGTTCGGGATCATTCACCGAATGGATTTATAACGTTGGTTGTGGGGATCCCAACGATTTCGTTTGGGAATGGACACCTGCTGCTAACCTTGATAATCCTTCCTCTCCTACACCAACACTTTCAGACCTAGAAGGAACAACCACCTTCACGCTTACAGCTTATCCAGCAGGTCATCCTTTGTGCGCAGTAACGGATGAAATGATTGTCTCTTCCATTCAGGTGATTGATATTGATCTTGAAAACTTGTATCAAACGTGTGAAGGAACAACCGTAAATCTTTCGGCTCCAACGGTGGTTACTGGTATTGCACCTTACACGATCTCTTGGACTGAAACCAATGGCGGCCCTATTGCGGGAACGTCGCCCAATGTTACTGTTGACACGCCAACAGAATATTGTGTAACAGTGACAGACAACTGTGGTTCTCAAGTAACCGAGTGTGTATTAGTAGATATCTTCCCTGCTATACCTGCCACTTTCAGCCTTGACACACTACTCGGCTGTGAGCCTTTGGCTACTCAATTCCAAAGCGACTACACGGCGTTCCAAGATATCGCTGACATGGTATGGCAATTTGGTGACGGCGACTCTTCAACCACTATCGGTTCAGCAGGACATATGTACACGGCTGATGGCGCTTACTACCCTTCGTTATTTATCCGCGACATTAATGGTTGCGAATACTTCTATGAAATGGAGACCCCTGTTTTGGTTTGGAATCGACCATTATCTTCATTTACAGTAGATCCAGAGCATGCCATACTGCCTAATAGCACCATTTCGTTCTTTAACCAAAGTCCAAATGGAACTGCTTACGAATGGATTTTTGATACGGTAGGCACATCAAACGCAGAAGATACTGTATTCACCTTCCCTCCGGGAGTAGCTGGTGAATACGTAGTCTATAATATTGCTTCAAACGAATTTGGATGTACGGATACTTCTTTCAAAAAAGTATTTGTAGATGAAGCCATCGATATTTATATTCCCAACTGTTTCACTCCAGATGGTGATGGCGTAAATGATGTGTGGAGAGTAGAAGGTGCAGGTTTCCGCGATGTTGGATTCGATCTTCAGATCTACAACAAATGGGGTGATCTTATTTTCACCTCGAACGACCCCTACAAAGCGTGGACAGGTGGCACTGACTCTGAAACTTACTTTGTACCCGATGGTGTTTATCTCTACCGTTTGAAGATTAGAGATATCCAAAACAACGTCAATCATGTGTACGAAGGGCACATTGTTTTGATCAGAGGATAAACAGAAATTACATCTGAAAATGGACGCTTGAATAAAGCTACATTTTCGGACTTGAATGAAAATATAAAGGGCCGATTCTTAGAATCGGCCCTTTGCTTTTTTGATGATCCGCTAATCAAGCATTACTTACCTTTCAGCATTTCATCTATTGTACTCACTGTTACTGCATGGTAAGTGGGTCTTGCTTTAGCATATATCTTTTTAGCTAAATCAACCTGTCCTGTTTTGATCATTGCTTCGAAAAGTGGTGCTACAAATTTTCGTCGTCCCACATGAGTGAGGAACTCTTCCAATCTGCCATACGCTGGTGTGTAGCTATGAAGAATGCTTTGTTCTAACCAAGCAAATAACACCTCATTATTTCCTATCTCGGTTACCTTATACGCTCTATCAAAACTAGTCATGATGCCACTGTTCACTGATGGCGAAAAATTAGAGATGAAACGGTAACGCTCTTGATATGACCATTCATTCCACGGAACAATATCTTCCGATGGTTTGCCTGTTTCCCAAATGCTTCTGATTCTATCTACTTCATCTAACTTTTTAGAATTCACCGCAGGAATATTCGATGGTAAACCTGGTCCATAAACCCATGCTTGAATATCGATTTTCGTTTCCAGTTCAGGCGTAATCAAATTGGCTCTGAGGTAGGTCAAAAAGCTCTCGGTGTCCATCACGTGGAAGGCGTGTGAGGTGAAATAGTTTTTTAAGAAACCATCAAATTTTTCGCGACCAACGGTTAGTTCAATGAGGCGCAAAAAGAAATAACCTTTGTTATAGGCGATATCATTCATACCATCATCGGGATTGCGATTTTCCAGCGCCAATTTCAAATGAGTGTCGCGTGGATCAAGTTCTGCCACTGTAGCATCTAAATCTTGACGCGCTAGTTGAGCTAACATTTCAGCGCGTTCGGCTCCATAAACGGCCTCCATTATTCGCTGCTCGAAATAAACAGTGAATCCCTCATTCAACCAGAAATCATCCCAAGTCGAATTGGTAACCAAGTTGCCACTCCAGCTATGCGCTAGCTCATGAGCCACCAAAGAAACCAACGATTTATCTCCCGCTAAAATAGTGGGCGTGGCGAAGGTCAACTTCGGATTTTCCATTCCCCCAAAAGGAAATGCTGGTGGTAATATCAATAAGTCATAACGTCCCCAAACGTAAGGGCCATAAAGCTTTTCCGCAGCATCGACCATGGCTTGCATATCCGAAAACTCTTCTGCTGCTTGATCAATCAAAGAAGGGATGGCATAAACACCTGTCCGCTCGCCCACTGAGCGAAATTCTACATCACCCACCGCTAATGCCATCAGATAAGACGGAATGGGCTGATCCATTTTAAAACGGTAGGTACCATCTGCTGACTTCTGTTGGGGATTTTCGGCACTCATCAAAGCCATCAAATTGGAAGGCACTTGTACCTGTGCATTATAGGTAATTCGCACGCCAGGACTGTCTTGACAAGGCACCCAAGTGCGCGCCAAAATAGCCTGCGACTGGGTGAATAAAAAAGGTTTTTCTCCATCTACCCAAAGCAGCGCCTCAGCATCAGGCGATGTTGCATAAGTAATCGCTACCTTTTTTGCGCCAGCATGAATAGGCACAATCAGCGCTTGCCCCAAATGTTCCTTTTCTTCTCCTAGGGAGAATTTTACCGGTGCCCCATCCACCAATACTTCAGATATGGAAAGGTGTTTTGTATCAAAGATGATTTCTGTAGTCGGTGTAATGATCTGAATGTCGTAAGTAGCTGTCGCCACTATGATTTTTTTTGCAAAATCGACCCCAGCATTCCATTCGAGGTGAGTTACGCGGGCTTCGTTTGGCTTGCTCCACGTGTGCGGATCGCGAGCCAGTTTACTTTGTGCAATCATCATTTTGATTCGTTCAGGGCGCTCATTGGAGGGTGCTTCGCCGCTGTTACAGCCTGCAAGACCGGTGGCCAATATCAGCGCGAATGCGAGTTGTCTTGTTTTCATTTCTTTCAAATCTAAGGTTTCATCCAACCGTTCTTTTCGTAGTTCTGCAAAAACTGCTGCAGGTCGTGACGGTTGTTGGACAGATCTACTTGAATAACCTGCCATAAAATTTCGTCATCAATATCGAAATATTCATGCACGATAAAATTGCGTAATGACAGCATGTGCCGCCATGGAATATGCTTGTAGGTCTTTTGAACTTTAAACGGAATATGCTTTGCCGATTCCCCTAGTATTTCGAAGTTTCTGATCACCGCATCCCGAATCAAATGATTCGTGGTGAACTCCTCATAATTGATTTCTTTGGTGTACAGTAAAATGCTATTGATTGCATTGACCATATCACGCACATAGTGATCATATCTTCTCACCACTGGGCTCATACGTAGTGAGTTTGAGACAATATTTCATCTTTGAGTGCAGGCTTCAAAGAAGCTGGAGTGCAAATATCGATGCGCATCGCCAACTTGTATTCAAGCCATTCTTTCAGTTCAAAAAATCGCCAACCTAAAGGATGCTCTAGTTCTACCAAAATATTCAATTCACACATATCATTATGATGCCTATCGATGAAGCAATCAAAGAATCCAATTTTCTTCACCCCGTATTTTTCTTTTAATACAGGCATGAGTTTATGGAGTGTAAACTTGACGTTGTTGTAGGTAGCCATGCTATTTTCTTAATCGACCAAATACGCCCAGCGGTAATTTAACACCGCTTTTTGCTTGCAGATAAAGCTCGCCGATATTCAGCTTGCTTTGTTTTTCATGTTTCAAAAAATTCTCGATAATCAGCGCTGACATACCCAAGCTGTAGGCGTTTAAGATGAGGAAGTGATGTTCCTTGTCCAATATCTGAAGGACACCAGCCATCATTTCAGCGAGCTGTTCTTCGAGTTTCCACTTTTCTCCTTTTGGACCATGCCCGTAAGCTGGAGGATCGAGTATGATACCATGATACGTATTGCCTCGTCGGGCTTCGCGTTGTACAAATTTGAGTGCGTCTTCCACCATCCAACGAATCCCGTCGAGATTACTAAGCTGTTGGTTTTCATTGGCCCAAGTCACCACTTGCTTAATACTATCTACGTGAGTTACCTCGGCACCCGCAGCAGCAGCCGCTAACGACGCTCCACCAGTGTAGGCAAACAAATTGAGAACACGCGGTTTCTCCACCTTCATTTCGCGAATGCTCTCGGCGATAAAGTCCCAGTTAGCCGCCTGTTCGGGAAAAACACCAACGTGTTTAAACGAGGTAAGCCCCAAGCGAAGAGTAAATGGTTTACTTTGAGGCGAAGTGTATGAAATGCGCCATTGATCAGGCATTTTTTTAAACTTCTGCCAATCTCCGCTGTTACTGCCTTTTTGGGCAAATCGAACGTGAGCCATTTTTTTCCATTCCGAATCGGACCATACTTTAGGCCATACCGCCTGAGGTTCTGGACGAATGGTAATAAATTCTCCAAAGCGTTCGAGCTTTTCAAAATCACCGCAATCCAGAAGTTCATAGTCCTTCCAATGAGTTGGGGTAATTAGATCAAAGGTTGTTTTCGAGGTACTCATTATTGTCTGCGAAAATACTGCGTAGTTATTGAAAAAGCCTAAGTACTTTCGCCCTATGAACTTTTCTGTGGTTGGAACCGGAAATATAGCCTTCCATTTTTCCCAAATGCTGGAGAAAAACGGCCATCATCTAGTGTCCTTTTATGGGCGCAATGAGGAGCAGGTAGCGCATTTCAGAAAGTTGTTTCCAGCAGCCGAACTCAAAACGCCGGATCGTTTTTCGCCTTTTGATGGCCCCATCATCTTGGCTGTGCCTGATCACCAGATTGCAGCCATCGACGAACAAATCAATCCAGGCTTGCTTTGTATTCACACTTCTGGCAGCACCGCGCTTACTGTTCTAAGGAGGGTAAAAAGGGCGGTGCTATGGCCACTTCAAACCTTTACCAAAGGCAAAGAACTTTCCTTCGATAAAATTCCCACCGTATTGGATTGCGAGGATGAGGAAAGTAAGCACGTCATTAAGGAGCTCTTTTATGCCACGGGATTCGATTTATTTGAAGCTAAAGGTCCTGATCGACAAGCTGTGCACTTAGCCGCAGTGCTCGCATGTAATTTCACCAATCACCTGTATGCTGAGGCGGAGGATTTACTGAAGTCAAAAGGACTGGACCTTTCAATTCTCTTTCCGCTGATTTCCGAAACCGCCATCAAGATTCATCGCATGGCCCCGGACCAAGCTCAAACAGGTCCGGCGGTACGCCATGACAGCAATACCCTTGACTTGCATGAAAAAATGCTCGAAAACGACCCAGAGTTGCAGCTTTTGTATAGAAAGCATAGTGAGCGCATACAAAAAAGGAAAAAGAATTTATAATAAAGGCTTCGTGCCAATAGAGTTAAAGATTCGTTTATGAACTATAAAGAAAAGCTAGGAAAAATCACCACTTTCATCTTTGATGTGGATGGTGTATTTACAGATAACATCGTTTATTTAACTCCAGAAGGAGAGCAAATGCGCACGGCCAATGTTAAAGACGGTTACGTAGTGCAATTGGCGGTAAAAAAAGGACTGCGCATAGCCATTATCAGTGGAGGAAAAAATGAAATGGTTCGCAAACGATTTGAAGGACTCGGTGTAACGGATATTTACCTTGGCTCTTCACACAAAGAACAGATCTTTGATGACTATTTAAAAAAATACAACCTCTCCGCTGAAGAAGTGGCTTACATGGGCGATGATATTCCTGATTATCCCGTGATGAAAAAAGTAGGCTTGGCCGTATGCCCCGCCGATGCCGCGCCGGAGATCAAACATATTTGCCACTACGTTTCGCCGAAAAATGGCGGACAAGGATGCGTTCGAGATTTACTCGAACAAGCCTTAAAGATGCACGGCAAATGGATGGATTTTGAAAGTGTTATTTGGTAATAAAAAAACCTCGGCTGAGCCGAGGTTTTTGCTTTTAGAAACCGAAGGTATCCCCCACGGCTGCATCAAGTATTCACTTATAGTTTTTCTGCTGCTTTATTAGCGATTTTCTTCAAACGACCTTGAAGATCAGCGATCATACGAGTAGTCGCATCTTGACACATTGGAAGAAGTTCATCTGTTTTCATCACTGGAATACCAGCAACCATGGCAACAGATTCTTTCGACATTGCAAATTCGTTGATTTTAAAAACTTTGTCACCTTCTTTATTCCACATTTTCATGCGGCAGTAAGCTTGAACACCAGCTGTACCCATGCCACCGATAGCCATTTTAGGAGTGAATTCGAAATCGATGTTTACGAACAATACACCGTCCACTTTGTCGCCGAACATTTGTACCATACGTTGCTGATTGCTTTTTTCACCGCCTTTTCCTAAAGACTCCAAAAGTGGCTTATAACCACCTACGGTCAAATAACGGCGTTCGAAAATTGACTTATCCTCATCAGCTTTTGTCTCACCCCAAGCACTTTCATATGCTAAGTAATCAGGATTGGTGACTACTTCAGATTCTGGGATCAAATCAAAAGGAAACTGTGGTGCGAATTCATTGAAGAATTTATCGTGGAAAGTTTGCAATACCGAGGTTAAATCAAAATTTGGATCATCAGCCAATGTTTGAACAGCAGCAATCATAGAAGCTCCACCAGCAAGATTACTTGTGCCAATATACTTATCGCAATACATGGTAACTACTGCTACTTTTTTGCGTTGAGCAAAAGCTGTGGTCGAAAAGAATGATAGCATTAAGGCCGCCATCATTAAGCCTTTAAACATAGTTTTCATATCAGTTGATTGGTTTTAGTGTGCGAATATACCGCCTTAAATTGTTTTGGTTCGATATTTTGTAAAATCGTGCCCAACAGGTAATAATCATGCCATGAATCAAAGTGCAAATGTTAAAAAGGAGGTGCGTCAACTTCGCGGCTGGCTGCTTAACTTGCACCAAATATTTTTGACTTTTTCATGAAATCTCTATTCATTGCTTTTGGGCTCTTTTGCGCCTCCTTGACCATGAGTGCTCAAGGTTACTGGCAACAAAAGGTGGACTATAAAATGGCCGTTGATTTTGATCACACCAACCACCAATACACAGGCAAACAAACCCTCACCTATTTCAATCAATCGCCTGAGGAAATCAACCAAGTGTTTTATCATTTATACTTCAATGCCTTTCAACCAGGCAGTGCTATGGATGAGCGCTCGCGCAATATTGAAGATCCTGATCCGCGCGTGGGTAGCCGCATTTCGAAACTTACTCCTGCTGAGCAAGGCTATCTTCACGTTAAAAGCTTGAAGATGGATGGCAAGACGGTTTCTTTCGTAGAGAATGAAACTATACTCGAAGTAATGCTACCAAAATCCATTCCTGCTGGTGGTAAAGCGGTTTTCGAAATGGAATTTGTAGGGCAAGTACCTCTTCAAATTCGCCGCAGTGGCCGCAACAATAGCGAAGGTATTGACTACAGCATGAGTCAATGGTATCCAAAAATGTGCGAATACGATGAAGACGGTTGGCACCCCAACCCATACATCGGCCGCGAATTTTATGGGGTGTGGGGAGACTTTGATGTGCAGATCACCATGGATAAAAGTTACATGATTGGCGCTACTGGAGAATTACTCAATCCCGCCGAAATTGGAAAAGGATTTGCCAAGGATGAAAGCAAAATCAAATTAATCCAAGGTTCTAAACTGACTTGGAAATGGAAAGCATTGAATGTGCACGATTTTGTTTGGGCCGCCGATCCCGATTTTGTGCATGACCAAATACAAGTGCCCGATGGACCCATGATCCACTTCTTTTATCAAGCAGATCCTGCCTATGTGGAGAATTGGAAAAAACTCCCTGAATTTACTTCCAAAGCGTTCCAACATTTATCGAAACACTTTGGTAAATATCCTTACCCCGTTTACAGCGTTATACAAGGTGGTGATGGTGGTATGGAATATCCAATGGCCACATTAATTACCGGTAACCGCAAGCTTCCTAGCTTGGTTGGTGTTACCGTTCATGAAGCCGCTCACTCGTGGTATCAAGGTGTACTCGCTACCAACGAAAGTTTGTACCCTTGGATGGACGAAGGTTTTACCAGTTACGCTTCTGCTGAAGTAATGGACCAACTTTTTGCTTCACCTGCTGCTAATCCGCATGATAATGCCTATGCCGATTATAGCGCACTGGCGACTGACGGAAAAGAAGAAGTACTGAGCACTCATGCTGATCATTACAACACCAATCATGCATACGGTTCGGCTTCTTATTCAAAGGGTGAAGTATATCTAGCTCAACTCGGATATATTGTGGGAGAAGAAATGCTCGATCAAATTATCCTTCGTTATTTCGAAACATGGAAATTCAAACACCCTGATGCCAACGATTTTATTCGCGTTGCCGAAAAAGAATCAGGAATGGTACTAGACTGGTATAATGAATACTTCGTTAATACGACAAAAACCATTGACTACGCCATTAGCGGACTCATGAGCGACGATCAAAAAACGGAAGTCGTGATTGAACGCAAAGGCCTCATGCCGATGCCACTGGAAGTGGAAGTAGTGTACACTGATCAAACCAAGGAACTCTTTTACTTACCGCTCGACATTATGCGCGGGGAGAAAAAAATGAAGGGTTATAATGGAAAATGGACCATTATGAGTGATGTGAATTGGGTTAAAGAAAATATCGTGGTAACCATCAACAAACCATCAAAGGCCATTGAATCCATCACCATTGATCCAACAGACACTATGGCTGATATTGACCGCTCCAACAACAGCGTTCAATTGGAAGAAGGTATCCAACTATTGATGATAAACCGCTAAAATCATGCTGCAAGGACTACTGCAATTTCACTCCAAACCAGTGATTGATTTTTTGATAAAATTGATCATCAGTTTAATCTTATTGGTAACCATAGCACCACTCACTGTAGGTGTTAAAGAAAATATGCCCATCACCCTTCAAACACTTGTTATTGTGCAAGTAGCAGTGCTTTGGGGCTGGCAAATTGGCGGGCTTTCCACTTTGCTGTATGTATTGATCGGTTTATTAGGTGCGCCGGTTTTTTCCAATCACACCGGAGGCTTCGGTCACCTCAACGGCATCTTTGGTGGATTCTTTTTTGGATTTGTAGTAGCGGCTGTTTTAGCAGGTTTTGCTGCTGAACAAAAGTTCGCTAAAAATCCAATTGGAAACTTTTCTATCTGGATAGGAGCGCATGCAATTGTGCTTCTTTTTGGTGCCATTTGGCTGCGAAAATTCAATCCTGACAATTGGCAGGGCATGATTAAAATAGCCATGCCTGGGGCGCTCATCAAATCAGCATTTGGGCTGCTACTCACTCAGATTATTTTTCGACTTGCAGCCGGAAGAACGAACTATTACAACAAGACAAAAAAAGCATAATCATGTCATTGATTACCTATCAACAAGAAGGCGGAGTGGTTTATTTACATTTAAA
>Ga0315908_10001199_pt1 | contig 19723 bp, 6 predicted proteins | sample LakEriMetagenome_12_FD_203520 | JGI IMG/M metagenome (GOLD analysis project Ga0315908, IMG submission 203520) | Freshwater fungal communities from buoy surface, Lake Erie, Ohio, United States - Buoy 4 MA124 | ecosystem: Environmental > Aquatic > Freshwater > Lake > Lake biofilm | place: USA... | reverse complement strand
AATAGGAAATATTTATTTAAAATTAAAAAGAAATATTTATAAACAATTATCAAAGTTATAAATAACTATTAAATTGAATATTTAACATATTCTTTAATTATTAGAATTATAAAGTATTTCAAGGCAAATCTATACTAGTTTAAGTTGAAATTATTAAACTAAATATATAAAAAAAAAATAATAAAAAATAACCTATATTTAATCACCAAATTATTTATTTTATTATTTGATATTTTTAATAAAAAAATAATATAAAAATATTAAATATAATTAAATATTTATAAATTATAATAATAATCATAATAAAATATAAAAACAATCATTCAAATTATTTATTGTATAATAAATTGAATTTGTCAATTTAAAATTTCCATTATTACTCAAATTAATCTTAATAAATATTTTATAATTCTTCATTATCATATTATATATTAAAACTATTCACACATCGTTTAAGTCTATAATGATGTATATCATAATAAATTATTGAACAAATTTAATAAATAAATAATGAAGGTAAAAGTCTATAACCAATAAAACCTCGTTTGGTATAAAAAAAACATTTATTATAATACATTTAATTACTTTTTCTTCTAATATAGTAACACACAGGTACAAATCTTATAAATAAGCTCAAAAAAATCATTTATTAGTTAATTTTTATTATTTATTCTATTTAAGATTACTAATATATTTTATCTCTAAAATCGAACAATAAGAACTATTATAAAATTTAATTACGATCTAAATTTTTAGTATTAGAAAGAAATTTTTTTTTATTTTGTAAATATTTTTATTTTTTGACATCATCCCAGCTCTCCTCTTTATATGTTCTTTATATAACCACTTCTAAGATATTTATTAAATGATTATATTTTGTTAAATCCATTTTTTTAATAAATTATAATTTTAATAATTAATAATAATACAAATAAATAGCTCCAATTAAATTTAATATCAATAATTTAACATCTAAAAAATTCTTAATCTCTTGTAAAAAAAAAAATTATATTTTTTAATTATGTAAAAATTAAACTCTTATATTATAAATAAATAAAGACTTTTAATAGGAATTTGATTAAAAATAAATATGGAAAATAGTTTTCTATTCTATTGAAGAACAAAAAAAAAACAACTAAACCTTTAATAGAAAAATTCTTATATCTCTTTAATTAGTTATTAAAATACTTAATCTTTAAATTTTTACTTTAAATAATATAAATTATTTAAAAATTTTTTTAAGCTGTATATGACAATAAATATTTATATTATATCGCTAAGAGACATTTAGTTTTTTATAATTAACCATCTTTAATAATTATAGGTGGATTTTTTCAAAATCATTTTAAAATAAGTTATGAAATTTTATGCAAAAAATTAATAAAAAACTTTAATTTAATATATAATTTATAACTTATTTAAAATTATGAAAAATGGAATATTAATATTTAAAACTAATAATTATCCTATTTATTTAATTATATTATAAGATTTAAAAATAATATTAGTTATTTTAATATATAAATAAGATATATTTATTTTTAAATATTTGTAATACAAAAATTTAGAACCAAGTAATAATTAATCTGTTGAAATATCATTTTAAGTAAAATTTTATTATAAATAAGAAAAAAATAATAATAAAATGAATGAATAATTTTAATATCTGACATTAAAATAATAATTGTAAAATTAAGGGACATAATAAAAATTAATTTAGGGAATAATTCTAGATGCTAAAATATAGAAAAACTAGTTTGATAGCTTAATTATATTGAAAATAATTGATCATTCCTATTATCCTGTTTCTTAAAATTCCATTTTTTCAGCAGATAAATGTTATAAATATATAGAAGTAATTATTAAAGAAGAATAATAAAATTCTTTTCCAAAAATTATATAAATTGGAGACATTATATAATTAATAAACATTTAAGTAAATTAATTTATTTATTTAATAAGTAAACATAATTTAATAGAAAAAATAAGTAAGTACTTAAATTTATTTTTCAATAAAATTCATAAATTTATATATGGAATTTATTAGATAATAAAAATAGTATAAAATAATAATTAAACTTCAATAACAATATTTATTTTTAAAATTAAAACTTTGATATTATTAAATAATTATAAGAATTTTCAATAAAATATTTTTCAGAAAATAGTTTATTTGATTTATAGGTTTTTAACTTTCCGATTAAGAGATATTGTTAAATAGATTAAATTGAAATAATATTAAAAATATTTGGTATTTAATCTCAGGATAAATCATTTATGACATTATTTTTAATAGATGAAAAAGGTTAAAATAAATTTAGATTATAAATAAATTAACAAAAATGTTTTAAAATTAATGAAATCATTAAAATTTTTAATATTTAAAGAATTTAATATTCAAAAAATAATTTAATTATTATAAAGATTGATGATAACTCAATTATAATTAAACTGTATCCATTTTTTTATGACTATAAAAATTTTAAGAATATTATTTTCATAATTAATAATAATGATTTAATTTAATAAGAATATGATTATGAATATAGTAAAAAAAATAAATTATAAACAGTTATTTAAAAAAAATATAATAGCCTTTAAATTCAGCTTGAAAATAAATTATTAATTGAAATAATTGATATTTAAAATTTTATTTAGTACAAAAATTAAACTTTATAAAAATATATTTTAATGTAAAAATACAAAATATAATGTCAAATTATAAATATTGCTCCGAAAAATTTATTTTAATCTATAAAATTATAATGTGATTAGTGTGGTTTAATTGATTAATTTTAATTTTCTTAAACTTTCTGTTGCAAAAAAAATATGAAAAAAATATAATATTTTACTTTAATTGTCAAAGATTATTCAATTAATTTTGACAACAAATTTTAAGAATTATTATTCTTTAATTATGATGGAAATCCGAAGGTATTTTATTTTTATTTTTATTTATTTTAGACTTTTTTTGATTTTATAGATATTTAGTAATTAAGTTAATAAAATTTTTATTAAATAGAAAAATAATTTTAAAATAAAATCGAATAATTGTTGAATTTAACTATAAATTTTGAAATAATAATAAAATTTTAATTATTTTAAAATAATAAAATAATTCCAAGAATAATAGACACCATTTTTAAATTATGATTTTATTATATTTTATAAATGATAATTGAAATTTCAAATAAATTTTATTCATATATTTAAAATATTAATAAAAACTTTATTTTAAATTTATTTTTTATTTTTAAGAAAATAATATTTTTATTAGAAATGTTTAGAATTATAATATTTTATTTTAACATATTATCTGAATTTTATAAATTAACAAATATAGCTATGAATTTTAATTTAAAAAAAAATTATCAATGAATAGATAATAAAAAAATTTTAAAATATAATTTAATTATTATTAAATTAAAAAAAACTTTATATTACGAATTCGTTTTTTAATTAAAAATTTGATAAATTTTATATAAAAGAAAATAAAATTTTACTTTAGATAATTAATTTATTTTATTAATTAATTCAAATATAAAAAATTTGATTATTTTTAATTTTTTATAGAGTTAATTTGAATATTTAATATAAAATAATAAAAATAACATAATGAAATATTTTAAAGAATAAATTGAAGAAAATGAAGATTTTATTTTTTTAAAAAAAATTTAATTTATTAATAAGAATGAATATAAATAAATTCCTTAGTTTTGGATTTAATTAAATTTAATAAAAAAATATGTTTTTAATTAAATTAAGATTTTACAGAATAGTTTAAATAATATTTAAAAAAAATTTAAAACAACAAATAAATAGTACATTTTATTTTTAAATAGAAATTATTAAGAAATAAATGAAGAAAATTAAAATAAAAACATATAATTAAATCTTAATCAATAAAAAGAATAAAATAATTTTGTAAATTCTGAAAAAATTAAGAAAAATTATTGATGTGATTAATGTGGAGAATAATTTGATATGAAGTAAAATTTAGGAGGGCATAAAAGATCAAAACATTAAGGTTTATTTTCCAAATACTAAAAACAAAGAAAGTATTAAAAAAAAAGATCGATTAGAACAAAGTAGTAAACTTTATTCATTACTTAATATCTGAATCAATAAGACAATTGAAAATTAATAATTTTTTTATTTAAAAATCAATTTTATTTCTTTATTATTTAAAATATTTTTTTTTTTTGCCATAATATTTTTAAATTTTTTAAGGATTATAAAATAATTTTAATTTAAAAATTTATTTTTGTATTTAAATATTAAATTAATTAATAAAAATAAATAAATTTTATAAAAATATACTTTAATAATTTAAATTTAAATTAAAAAAAGATATAGAATAGTATTAAAAATAAGATAGATAAAAATAAATTATATAATAAATTTAAATAGTGAATGCAACTTAATTATTGGAAAAACATAATTCCTCCTGTAGATGGAATGTAAAAAATATCATCTATTTGTTGGTCTCCAAATGGAAGAAGACTAGCAGTAGTAGGATCAGATAGAGTTGTACAAATGTTTAACGAAAATGGAGAAAAGAAAGATAAGTTTCCAACAAAAGGGAGTGAAAAAGGATAGTCTTATATTGTTCGATGTATGGAATTTTCACCAGATAGTACAAGACTAGCAATAGCTTAGTCAGATAACATAGTTTTTGTTTATAAAATAGGACTAGAGTGGGGTGATAAGAAATCAATCTGCAATAAGTTTGCAACAAGCTCTTCAGTAACATCGATGTGCTGGCCAAAAGGAAGGCAAGGAACTTAAACAGACTTAGTGTTTGGTTTAGCGGAAGGGAAAGTAAAGTTAGGAGTACATCGGAATAATAAAAGTCAGTAGTTATATTAGACTGATAGTTATGTTGTTAGTTTAACTACTAATAGAGAGGGAACAGCAATTATAAGTGGGCATTTGGACGGAAGTATTTATTACTTTAACTTCGAAAGTTAATAAGCGATGAAAGTAAAAGTTCATCATGCTATTCCTTATGGATTGGTGTTTGCGGATTAAATAATTGCTGCAGGGAATGACCAGAAAGTATCGTTTTATGATTTATAAGGAAATACTCTACAAAGATTTGATTACTCTCATGATGAGAAGTGTAAGGATTTTACATGTGCAGCAGTGAATCCTAGTGGAGATACAGTGATAATAGGGAACTATAATTGATTTTATATGTACTAACTGAACAAGAGAAGAGGATAATGGGAAGAAATAGGAATTAGACATATTGACAATTACTATACAGTTACATGCGCGAGTTGGAAACTGGATGGCAGCAAATTGGTGATGGGATCATTATGTGGAAGTGTGGATGGATTCGACCTAAGCATGAAGAAGGTAAAATACAAAGGGAAGTTTGAATTCAATTATGTGAGTCCTAGTCAAGTGGTAGTAAAGACAATTTAGAGTGGTAGCAGGGTAGCAATAAAGACTGAGTTAGCTCCAGAAATCTAGAGAGTAAACGTTTTGCAAGATAGGTTTATCGTGGCTCACACTAGTTAGAGTCTTTTATTGGGAGACTTAGAGACTGGTAATCTTTCTGAAATAGCCTGGAGAGGTAGTGGTAAGGAGAAGTTTGACTTCAGCAATCCTGGAGTCTGCATGGTCAGCAACAGTGGAGAACTTACTCTCATCGAGTTTGGTAGCAATGAACCTCTTGGCAATGCCAGAACTGAATTCGTCAAACCTAGTCTTATCAGTGTACGTATATCTCCTCAAATGAAGGTTGTTGCATTCCTCCTTGACCAATAGACTATAAGGGTAATAATTGAATTTATATTTACACATTTACAAAAATAAACTCCTAAACACATATACAAACATATTATATTACATATTTTATATAATTATATTATAAAGGCTATCAATCTTAACAATGGAGGTACTATCGCTTAGGTCACTTGCGAATCAAAAATAGATTATTTAGAACTTAACATTTAAGGCAACAAGTTGATTTTCAGAGATAAAAAAAAGTAACTTCACTTATTTGATTTTAAAACTCAACAAAGAAATACTTTACTAAATTACTGTTAATTTGCATAGTGGATTCCTGAAAGTGAAGTGATAGTAGCATAAAACAGAACTAATTTATGTGTGTGGTATAGTGTTATGAATCCAGATAAAGTAACAATTTATAGAATAAAAGGAGATGTTGAGGATATAATAAGAAGTAATAACAAAACGGAAGTATTAGTTAATGAAGCTTAAGGTACAGTTGTTTATGAATTAGAAGAACCTTTGATTTAGTTTGGTTTTTGTGTAGAAACTAGAGACTTAGAAAAGGCAGCAAATATTTTAGATCCTTTAGATATCAATGAAGAGACAGAAGCAAATTGGAAAACATTGGCTAGGATTAGTTTGGAGGAAGAAAACTTATAAGTAGCTGAACATTGTTACGCTGCTTTGGGAGATATAGCAAAGGCTCGATACTTAAGGGGAATAAATAAGATGATTATAAAGATAGACTAGGAGTAAGGGTAAGGATAGGGAATTAGACATCATAAAGTTCGAGCTAAGTTGGCTGTGTTAGACAAACAATATCATTAGGCTGAAGCATAGTTACTGGCTCATGATGAAGTGGAGGAAGCGATGGACATGTATCAGACATTGCACAAGTGGGATGAAGCTATCAAAATAGCAGAAAAGAAGAACATTCCTGATGTGATCGAGTTGAAGAAGAATTATTTCGACTGGCTCTTGGACTCCAACTAGGAAGGCAAAGCAGGAGAAATCAAGGAATAAGAAGGTGAGTTGATGATGGCTGTTGATCTCTATCTCAAGGGAGGATTGCCAGCTTTAGCCTCCAATGTTGTCTTTAATTACGATACTGCCTTTCCTTAGGACATTCTTGAAAGGATCGCACTAGCTCTCAGTCAGTCCGGAATGTTCGAAAGGGCAGGAGAGTTTTACGAGCAAATGGAATAACTCCAAAAGGTATTAATAATTAAATTAAACTTTTAATAATACTCTTAATAATTTATACTAATGAATTTACTCTATTCTTCTTATATTATATTATTTATAGGCTTTAGATTGTTACTGTAAAGGGAATGCTTTCCATAAGGCATTAGAACTAGCCAAGAGAAGTGAGCCTCGATTAATTCAATCCTTAGAAGAAAAATGGGGTGACTATCTTCACTCTCAAAGATAAACTGAACAAAGCATCAACCATTACATAGAGGCAAACTGCTTTTAGAAGGCAATAGAAGCAGCGATATCTGCACGTCAATGGAATAAGGCAACTTCTTTGTTGTAGAGTTAGTCTCCAGAACTGGCTAGACCTTACTATAGATAAATAGCGAAACATTATAGCGAGGCTAAATAATATGATTTGGCTGAAAAGTATTATTTGAAAGCTGCTATGCCTATTGAGTCGTTTGAGGTTTATATTAATTGTGGAAAATGGGAGTAGGCATTAAGAGTGGCAAGAGAAAATCTTCCTGAAACAGAAGTGCAGTAACTGTTAATAAAGCAAGCTGAGAAGTTAGAACATGTTAGTAATTATAAAGAGGCAGAAAGGTTATATATATTAGCAGAGCAACCTGATTTGTCTATAAGAATGTATAAGAGAAATAGTTAATGGGAAAATATGGTGCGATTGGTAAGTAGATATAGGAGAGAGTAGTTGTTAGATACTCACATTTTAATTGGACAAAAATTGGAACAAGAGGGAAATATGAAGAGTGCAGAATAGCATTATGTGGAGGGATAAGGATGGTAATAAGCAGTTGAGATGTACCGTAATAAATAGCAATGGGAGGAAGCCATCAGAGTGTGTAAGCATAATGGAAGTGATCAAGAAGTATAGGAACTTGCCAAGAGATGGGCTGAAGTTTTGGGACCTTAACAGTCTATCAAAATGTTGCTTAAACATAACTTAATAGATGCAGTCGTAGAGTACATGATGGATCGCAAGCAATATGAAGAAGCTTTTAAAATGTGTTAGCAGCATGCAAAACACAAAGTAGCTGATGTACACTTGAAGCTTGCCTTGTAATTAGAAGATGAAAGGAGATTTAAAGAAGCCGAAGAACACTTTGTCAAAGCAGGAAGACCTGCTGAAGCTATTAACATGTATGAACATCAGACTGACTTCTAAAGTGCATTAGCTGTAGCCAGATAATACGATCCTAATAACTTGCCTTAAGTTTTAATCAACCAGGCTAAATATCTGGTTGAACAGAAGTAAGATTATGCCAAGGCAGAAAGTTGTTATGTCCAAAGTAGAAAACCTGAACTTGCTGTTAGGATGTATTTGCAAATAGGAAGTCAAGTAGAAGCATTGCGAGTAGCTAAAAAACATTGTCCTCATTTAGTAAGTGAATTAAATAAAAACAAATAGGCGAGTGGTTCAGGAGGAATGTCAGGAGATGAAATAAGGAGTTCTGCAAGATTGTGGGAAGAGAGCAGAGATTATAATAAAGCGATTGACACTTATTTAGAATTAGAAAAGCATAACACTTCTAACTATGATATGCTAGTAGAATGTTGGGAAAGAGCAGTTCAACTAGCCCTCAATTTCTAAAGGGACAGAGCTTAAGACATTGTCAGAATTGTTAGCAAGAGATTGAAAGACATTAACAAGTATGAAGCAGCTGCTGAATTGTTGGAAAATGTTGGTCTTATTGAAGAAGCAGTCCATTTCTATCTTAACGGAAATTTATTCGAAAGAGCAAAGCAATGTGCCAGTCAAGTAAAAAATGCTGAAATCAATCAAAGACTCATTGAACTCATTAACAAAGTTTATAAAGGACATTTGAAAGGCACCAATCAAGCAGAAGAAATGATTAACTAAGGAGAATTCTCTTAAGGCTTAGAAATGTATGCAGAAAACGGACAATGGGACTAATGTTTAGATGCAGCTTAAAGAGCAGGCTCTGATTAGCTCAATAGATATTTAATGAGGTATATTATCAAATTATCATATCATTTTATCAAATCATAATGTAATTATTATATTATTATAGGTACGCCAAAGTTACTATGGAAAGTGGAAAGTTCAATGAGACTATTTAAGCATTTGCAAATTATGAGATATCAAACAATCCTTAAAACTATGCAATTTATAAGACATTATTTTTAGAGATATTTGTAGAAAGTGATGAATAAGAGATTTTCAATTTAAGATAATGTTTAGATAATTTTATAGGTCTATTAGAGAAAAAAAATGAGGTTAACAGTCCTGCAGGGAAAGAGTTCAGTAAGTATTTGTAAGTGGCTCATCTTGTAAATCTAAAGAATCTGTATTAGAAGGAAGGAATTTAAAATTTGCTTACCAGGATATCTATATCGTTATTGAGATACTCAAATCTTATAAGACTCGACAAACTTTATTATGAAGCAGGTATCAACTGCAAAAAAGAAAACATGTTGGGCTTTGGAATCATGCTTATCAATAGGTACCTTGACATTTATGATGTGATAGAGGTAATTAATCTTTTTATTATCAAGATTAATGATTTAATTAAATTATAAATATAACATAATATAAAATATATTAATTTTAAGATATAAAATAATTATTAAAAACATTATATGATTTAAAATAATTATAAATTTAATAAAATAATTAATATAAGGATCAAGATGCGAACACTCTTGGTGATAACTCTGAATATATGACAACAGATATCCCTAGTCCTTACGACTGCCCTCTTCCTAACAAGAACTTATTGACAGAGCAGGAGAAAGAGAAGATTAAAAATTGGTGCTTGAATGTGCTATTCGACTCTAAAGTTACTCAATAACTCCCTTTAAGGAAGTGTGAGTATTGTTCAACCAATATTTATGAACCAAGTCTTAAATGCTTCAACTGCAAATCTACATGGGAACCCTGTATCGTCTCAGGTTATCCTGTCATTTCAAATAATTCAACTAATTGCAAGTCATGTAAAAAACCTGCTAATAGAGATTTCTTTAAAATCTATTTGTAGAATTTTGCCAACTGTCCTTGGTGTAATCAACAACCTAATTGATTTATTCATTTAATCATCAATAGATTTTTTTTATTTTATCTATTATATTTAATTTTTTATTTAATTATTTATTAACTATATATATTAATTTATTCATCAATTAATTTATTCGTTTATTTAATTAAAAAATTACTCATTTATTTATCAATAAAATTTATTGATTAATTATCAATAGATTTATTTATTTTATATAATATATTAAATTTTTATTCATTTTAAATTATATAATATATCAAATATTAGAGAGTTAATGTTTTGATATTTTATCAAATAAAAGTGTGATAAGTTTCTTTAGTTTAGAAATATCATCCAATATTTGAACTTCATTGTCTTTGATTTCTTAATTCTTTTCAAATCTTAAAAGGTAATGAATATTATTATAAACCTATTGTTCCCAACCTGTTTCTGAATATAAGTCAGAAATAGAATTATTAATCAATAAATTTTATAACAATTATTGCTCTTAACTTTCGAGACTAAATCTTAATTTTATGAGAAAGATAATAAAATGGTTAATCACTAATAGTATTTTAGAATTTTTAAAAAATTATTCTTACATTTCTTGTATCTATTTTGAAATCTAAATTATTTATTTGTAAGTGCAAGTAAATAAATTATCAGCTAAATGGAATCCTTTATTATTAATCTCTCGGAATTTCTGTATAATTCTTTTTTCAATTATTCTAAATTGATTTGTTTTTTTATTAAGCTATTTTATTAAATTTAAATAATTCTATTTAAGGTTATAGTTTTAATCAATCACTGTAAAATATTCTTAAAAAGGTAAACTATCATTATAAATGATGGATACATTTAATTAATTTAGAGATTAACATATAATTTAAATAAAAATGAAGAGACTTTCGAAATTTTAACTTTGTATTCTGAATTTATCTAAAAATAAAAATATAAATAATACTATTAACTTTGGCTAACATGAAGGAGACAATAGATTTATTAGATAAGAGAAAAGAAAAAAGATTATTGGATTGATGGAGAGTTATTGAGTTGTTTGGGGATTGTTAAATGATATTTGCAAAGAGTTGAGTGGGGTTGGGTAGGGGTTAATCAGTCTAGAAGGTGAGTTTGAAGAGAGGTTAAAGAGAGTCAGTAGGGATGGGGAATATAAAGATTGAATAAGGGAAGAGGATGGGGAGAGAATGAAAAGAGATATTATTGTTGCGATTGGAGTAGAGAGTGTTTAGATGAAGCAGATTTGAGTAAGGGCACACTGAGCAGTTGACGATTAAAGTTATGTTGACTTCTTTACTCTATCCTCTCATCACTTCCCCCAGCTGTATCTTAGTATTCTGTTAGCTGACTGTATTCATATTAACTGCACTCATATTGACAGGCATCTCTAGATTGATCTCCACCTTAGACACTCTCTCCTCAGTGCAACTTAATTTAACTCTCACTTCTAAACACACAACTCCCTCATTCACTCTCATCCACTAATCATTATCATCTAAGTATAAATCTTTTCTATTCTTTACCTCTATTTCATATTCCATCTCCAACTCCTCATTCATATTTTCCACTTTCTTTTATTTACTCTCCTCCTCTTAAATTTCTGAGTTCAATGCTTTTAACTACTAAGATAATTAATTAAGATTTTATTATTCCTATTAATGAATGGTTTTGGTTAAGTGTTGATAAGTTTCTGATCCTAAATAGTTGACTTGAAGAAAGCCAGTACTGGTTACACTCATGATTAGTCCACTCATTTGGGAGAATGAGGCAACCTAAATTTTAATGAAGTTATAATCACATTTAGCGGCCCATATCAACTCGATGTTCTTATAGATGAACAGATAACCATCATTACTTAAAACTGCCAATCTCATCTAATTATCCACTTGAGATTCATCCTGCTCTTTCAAAGGGTTTGCTCAGTCATTGTCATAATCATAATAATCACAATATAGAGCATCATATTCTAACTTGTTCTGCCAGATTAGATGTCCAAATAAATTGAAACAATAAATATAGTTCCTACATAATATTATAATTCTTTTTCTCTTTATATTCATGAAGTTCCCTGTAGAGTTCAACACCACTTTCCAGTCATTAGCAAGTAAGTCGTTATTGCTAAATAGATTCTTATAAGCAATTGATATTAATTCAAATGAGTAATTGTAATAAATTAAAGACATATTTTCCTTGCAGAATTCCATAAAAACAGGTAATATTTCATTCAGCTGAATAACCTTTAAAATCTGATTATATTGAATTTCTACTATCATCAATCTACAATCAGTTGATTATACTATTATTTACTTCTCATCTATTAAACTCATGTTATAACTATTAAATGTTAATTTCACTCTACTTATTTACTTCAATATTATCTCCATATTTGAAAATGTACTTATTTAAAATATCACCAATTCTCTATTTAATAATACTCCTATTCTATCCTGTTAATTATCTTCACCTCTTATAAGTTCTTTTATTTAATGAATGGCTTCATTTAAATTGTTTTGATAAAGCAAATCTGTACACTTCTTTTCTCTCTCCACTTATACTATTCTTATGAAACCTTAAAATGATCCTATTATTATTATATTCTCATCCATATTTTGAAGTTTCATAATACATATTAGCTTTTCATCAAATTCTTCATTGCTTCCTATTTATTGACTAAACCACTCTTTAGTACGAAATAATGACATCTTTTATAATTAAATTATATTTTGTACTATTTATTATTTTACTAATAGTATTTATATTTATTATATTTTTTCTGTTATTTAATATTCATATTATTTTATTTTTATAAAATTAAAATGTAAAATCAAATAAATACATAATTTAATCATTATTTATTTGCATTTATTAATGTTTCAATTTCTTATAAATTTTATTTTATTAAGTCTATTTTTAATTAATCTTCTTTATTATTGTATAGCTTTTCGATTAAGCAAATACTTATTTAATTTATTTTTTCCAAAGTTTAGGATTTTTAAATTTATTAGGGATAGATTTATTTATAGATATCAAATAAATATTATTTATATTTCTAAACTTATTATTCTCTATAAAAATAATAAAATATATATCTACTAATCTTATTAAATAGAATATTAATTTAGCTGATTTACAACTGATAAAAATTTATGAAATTAATAATAATTTAAATAAATAATAGAAAATCCTAATAAATTAAGATAATTTTAATCTGAATTAGACATAATATTATTCTTAAATATTAATAAATATTTACTATAAGTTAATGACTTATGTTTTAGCTTTTTTGTTATTTTAAAAGATAAACTGATTCTATAAAAATTTGGGTTAAATCCTAAGTTATTTTATAATTATCTTAAACTAAATTTGAATAAACCTAAAAAATAAAATAAATAAATTAAAAATTAAATATATAGATTAACTTGGATTAGATGAAGGTGTTATTGATTTTAATAAAAAGTATTAATAAGATTTTGATAGATATTAAATGACTTTTTGATGAGCAGCTTTTTTTCAAGAATAATGAGGAATTCTAGAGCGTGTTGATAGTTATTGTTTTGCAAGATAGAAAGAGAAATATTTTGCAAAGTTTTAAGACTGGGGTAGTAAAGTAGATAATTGTGATAACGGAGAATATCGAATACTTGATGGACACAATTAATTTCTGCAGCTTTGTCTAATAATTTGTCAACTTAACTTTGTTTGAATTGAGTAAAGTGACCTATCATGTTGTAATAAGAATCAATCACTAATTATAACTATTCACTGTTAAAAACTAATTCTATCATCTTCTCCAAATGATTATCCTCTATTCTCATTATTCCTCTTTATGATATTTCACTGAATCTTAAAACATCTTCATAATAAAATCGCAAATCCTTTGATTATTATACTTCTATCAATCTATCTTCTTCATTTTACAAATTTATCTTATATTTTGGATATTTATATAATTCTTTTATCTAGCATCTTTTTTTACTTAATTATCCTAGTCTAAACAAATATCTATTTTTTATCATTAATTCTATTTTTATTATCTTTATATTTACTTTTTATATTAAAAAACAATTTTTATTTATGTTTAATTATAAACATTTAATGTATTTGATAAATTAAGAATTTTAATAATTAAATTAAAAATATCATTTATTTGTTAATATATAATATTTACACAGTTTTTAATAATATTAATAATTAATAATACTATAAATGGATAATCAATAATTTGACGATGATAATATTAGTAAAGAAGATCTTAAGTTATTGGTATTGAAATAAGATTCAGAAAATTAATAATTTATAGAATGAATTAAAGATTTTGAGGATTAACTTATTAGTCAATAATTATAAATAGATTAATAAAATAATGATTATCTTATTTTAGAAGAAAATTTTAGATAAAAATAAATTGATTTTTAAAACTTAAATGATTAATTTGAAATAGATAAATAAGAATTCATCTTTAAAATATAATAATTAGAATTCAATAATTAAGAATATTAGTTAATAAAAGAATAATAATAATCTTTAATTGAAAATATAAATTAATTGAGAGAAGAAAAGCATAATCAATATATAAAGTTTTAAAAGAAAGAAGATTTTTATTTGAAAGAACATGCAATTTTATCAAATAAATTATTCAAATTAAATTAAGAGCATTAAGAGTTATTATATTAAAATAAATAAAATGAAAATATTTTAAAAAAATTAGAAAAAGAAAAAGAATAATAGGATCATTAAGAATAACTTAGAAATAGTTAATGTCAAACTGATAAAATACCATTAAATATCAAAAAATTATTTTTAATTAAAATACAATAAAAAAAAGAATAAATAAAATACAGAGAGAAATAAAAAGAATTACAAGAATTAATTGATAGACAATCAAAATAGATAAATGAATTAAAAGAAAAAGAGAATTAAAATGAAAATTTTAAACTTAAAATTAACAGTCTATAAGAAATTATATCTGAAATTTAAGATTAATATTATTAATTAAAGAAAGACTACAATTATTTAGAACAAAACAAACTAACATTATAATCAAATTTTGAAATATTAAATTAATAAATATAAATTAAATAGATGAAAAGGTAATCTACAAATTATAGTCTTCAATATAGAAATAGTTTAGAATCTAATTAAAATGATTTGAAAAATATGAATTTAAAAGATTTTAAAGATTTTAATAATCAAGATATAATGGAAGACAAAGAAGAAGATTTATATAATTCAAATTTAAATGAATAATTAGATGGAAATCTTATTAATTAAAAAAAATAAAGTTTTTATGATAAAATTAAGTAATCTTTTTTAGTTAACAAATTCATTTTTAAACTCAAATCTAAAGTTAAAGAAAGAAACGAAAAATAAATTTAATTAAAAGAAGAAAACCATTTTTTATAAAATAAAATAAAACATTTAGAAATATAAAATAAAAAATATTTAGCTTAAGTTAAGTAATATAGCTAACTATTAAATAATTCTAGGAATGTTAATAAGAATTTAAAATAATCCTAATAAACTATTGATGGATAAAATTAAAATTAAAAAATGGAAAGAATTTTATTAAAAATAAAATAATAAAAATAATAATAATCAAACAATAATTAAATTAAAGATTTCAAAACTTTATTAGACTAAATGCTATAATAAAATATACAGATTAATAATGATATAAATGAAAAAAAAAATAATACTTAAGACTCTAATTCAAATAGATAAAATGATTTGGAATTAAATAATTTGGAATTAATTGATCATTAATTGAATTAATAATAGCAAGAATATTAAAATTAATAATAATAATTACAATAGTAATAAAATAAATTATAAGATGTAAATGATAATTAAGAAAAAATTAATAACTCCATTGAATCTATAGAATAGTAATTAAATGATTTTGTATAAAATTAAATAAATAGAAAATAAACAATAAATAATATTAATAATATTTAAAGTAATAATAATAACAATATTAATAATAATAATATTAATTTTGGAAATGAAATTTACGAATAATATATAAAAGATATTGAAAATTTAAAAGAATAAATATAGAAAAAAGATGATGTTATTTTTTAGTTAAAAAGTGGAATATTATTATCCACTAACTAAGAAGATAATAATTATGAAGATTTTTAAGAATTAATTATTCATAAACAGAAAATAAAAAATTTAGAGGAAGAAATATAAATTTAAAAAAATAATTATTTAGATTAATTTGATTTATTTTAATATCAGATAAATTAAAAAGATGATTAGATAAATGAATTGGAAGCAAAATAAGGTTTAAATGAATAAGAAAATTTAAAGAATAAATTGAAAATACAATAACTAGAAAAATAAATAGAAATTTAAATAGAAGATATTTAACAAAATTAATAAATAATACGAAATTTTAACGAAAATTAATTATAGAAATAAAATTAAACTTTTATGTTGACAGATTTTATTTAGGATATATAAAAAATGTAAAAAAATTTTAATTAAAATAATAATATTATTGACCCTTGTAAACTAAATAAACTGGAATAAAATAGTATTATGATTTTATAGAACCAAAGCTAGAGATCTATAGATAAATCTAATTCTATTGATGATTATCTTGATAAATTCATAAAAATAGCTAAAATTGATAGTATCGAATCGGAAAATCATACTAATACATAAAATAATTATTTAATATAAAATGAAAATTTAATTGATATTAATGATTCTAATGTGTAATTAAATTCAAAAAATGAAATTTAAGAAGTTACTAAAATGATGTTATAAATAGAATAACTAAAAAAATCTATAAAAGATAAAGACTCCCTTATATTTTAATTAAAAATTTATAATGAATTAAATTTGTAAAATAATCAAGAAGATTATCTTAAATTATAAAAAGAAAACAATTAAATATAATTATAGTAAGAATAGATTATAAATTAATAAATTGAGTAATTTTAAAAACAAATTTAATAAAAAGAAGAAGTGATTACAGAATTTAAAAATTAATTATAAGATATTTCAATCGAAATTGACAATTACAAAAAAAACAACACATAATAATTAAATCAAATTTAATTATTAACATTAGAAAATTAATAAATAATAAAAAAATAAGAGGAGTTAAATATCTATTTAAATTAAAAAAATTATAATAAGAATAAATCTTTAGAATTAAATCACGATTTAAAAATATAAATTGAGAAATAAATTGAATACGTATAGGAATTAGAAAAAAAAAATTAAAAAATTGATGAACTTAAAATTTAAATTAAAAATTATCAATAATAAATAGAAGATTTAAATTTACAATTGACTTAGTAAAATAATTAAATATTTGAATAAAATTAAATTATAATAGAATTAAATGAAAATATGAGTAATGATAATTAATATATTTAAATATCAAAAGATTTAGAAGATAAAGTTTAAAAAAAAAAAAATTAATTTAAACAATTGATATTTAAATAAAATTAAGAACATGAATTACAAGATTAATAGAATTAAGAATTTTTAGATTCTCAAAATAATAATGATATGAATTTGAAATAACAAATGAATTAAATTAATTAAAATTATAATCTTGAATAAAATATTAAATAAGAGATAAAAAATGAAAAATAATATTAAATACAAACAAAATAAAGTTTATAATAAAAGATTTCAAAATAAGTAAATGAAGTTGTTTAAAATAAATTACAATAAAGAAAATTAAAATCAAAAAATAATTCAAATAGATAGAGTGTTGCTTTAAGTAATAATTCTATATAAGAATAAGATTAATAAGAATAATAAGAATAATAACAAATTAATTTAAATTAATTAGAACAACCAGAAAATTTAAAGGAAATTTTTAATGAAAAAAAGAATGATTAAATGGATTAAAATAGTAATTTAAATGAAAATTATCTTTAAAATCTATAAAAAATAAAAAATTAATAAATATAAGATATATAACTTAATAAATAAAATAATAAAGAACAATTAAATTAAAGAATATAAGATATATAATAAAAAAGAAAATTAAAATCAAAAAATAATTCAAATTAAAATTCAGTAAGACAAAGCTAAATAAAAAATGAAATCATTATTGAATTTAATCAAAATAAATAAAATTAAATTAATGAAATAGATTAAAATTAAAATCATTAAGATTAAAAAATTAATGATTAATATAAAATAAATAAAAATGATAGATTGAACATTTTGAATTAAACTGATGAATAAAGTATATTTTAAATAGAAAATTTGCATAATTTAAGAAATTAATAAATTAATAATAAATAATAAAATATAACTGATTCTAAAGAAATTATAAATCAGAAAATATAAAATAAACTGCTAGAAAGAAAAAAAAATATTTCAAGTATTATATATTAATATGAATATAATTTAAAATAAATACATATTATTTAATATTTATATTTAAATAGTGGAATAATAAAAAAAAAAAGAGCCTGATTTTTTATTAAATTAAGTTGACTAATAATAAGAAATATAAAATCAACAAAATATAAATTTAAATAAATTATAATCAATTATTAAATCCGAAAATATTAATTCAATTATTGAATTAGAAGATGATAATGATGATAATAACTCTAATGATAATAATTTATCAAATAAAAACTTAGATTTTTAGTAATTATAAATAAATAAACTTAAATAATTATTGAAAGATAATGAATGTAGAAATTGCAAAATGACAATTAATATATATGAATAAGTAATAGAAAAATTAAAATAAAAAATAAAAGTTTTAAGATAAAAAATTAAAATTAAAAAAAAATCTTCATTAATAAAAAGATTAACATTAGATAATGGGACATAGAGCCCAAAAAAATTATCTTAAATAAATGAATTTTAGTAATTTAATTATTTAAACTAATAAGAAATATTAAAATCTGATTAATTATATAAAACATAAAGTTTTAATTAAAACTCATTTACAGAAGCAAATAATAATAATTAAACTTCAAAAAAAGAAAGTTTTAAATAACCTTATTCAATGCAATAATAATAAGATTTATTTGAATAACTTAATAAAGATTTTTAAGAAGATAGTAATTAGGAAATAATTAGTTATTTAGATAATTATTAAGAATATAGTAATTTTAACTAAAAATAAATAAATGAAAATAAAAATGAAGTGAATGTGTAAAATGAATAAATTAATATTTATAAAGAATTAATTGATGAATAGTAAAAAAAGTTATTAACTATTGAAAGATAGTTAATTGAATTTTAAATTTAAAATTAGCAACTTAATAATTAATTAGAAGATAAAAATAATTTATTATTATTTTCTTAAAATTAAAATCAAAATACTCTATAAAATCAATAAATTGAAGAAAAAGATAAATTAATTTAAAATCTTTTATAAAAAATTATAAATTTTCAATAAAATGAAACAAAATATTAAATAAATAATTAATAATAATAAAATATGGAGCTAAACAATATATTATAATACTAAATTGATTTATTATAAAAATAAAAATAAGATCAAATTAACGAGGAAGCAAAATTAAAAACAGATATAGAATAATATAAATAAATGTAAAATTAATATTAAACTTAATAGTAATAAAATGAATAATTATAAATTTAATTAAAATAAAACGAGTAAATAATATAATAATATGAATCTTAATTAAAATTATTTAAAAATTAACATGCATTGATAAAAAATAAAAACTAAAAACTATAAGAAAAGATAAAAGATTAATAATAAAGTTAAATATTAAATAATGAAAATAATA
>Ga0315908_10001198_pt1 | contig 19733 bp, 13 predicted proteins | sample LakEriMetagenome_12_FD_203520 | JGI IMG/M metagenome (GOLD analysis project Ga0315908, IMG submission 203520) | Freshwater fungal communities from buoy surface, Lake Erie, Ohio, United States - Buoy 4 MA124 | ecosystem: Environmental > Aquatic > Freshwater > Lake > Lake biofilm | place: USA... | reverse complement strand
TCACAACCTTCTCTGAATATTACTAATCAAAACCTGTATAGTTCTTAGAGAGTGAATAGAAACATGCAGAGCACAATTAATGCTCATATAATTCCTTCAAACACCATAATCAACAATAACAGCAATAGCAACATCAATAACAATAGTCTAATGAGTAAGTCACAATCCAAGAAAATAAATGAGAATTAAGAGTTGAATGATTAATATCTACAATATTCTTAAAGTAGAGTGAACCCTCACTCTCAAATGAATCTCCTGTCTTAAACAAACCATCACTCTTAAATGCCTTAATCATAAATGAGATCAAATATTGAGAGATTACACTCTCCTCAATATAAGAAAACTGAGCTAAACTTCTACTCTCCTAGTAGAGATAGAGTATTTAGTCCTTTACGAAATAATTATTAACAACAATAAGTTTCACAATAACCTTAATTGGGAATAAGCAGAAGTAAAGTAATGAGTAATATGAATACACAATCCAAAATGACTCCCAGTAGATATAGAATGATGTCTCCTAACATTGATCAATAATAATACTCCAGATATAGATCACCAGTTAACAATAGTAGTCTGCTCAGCAATAATGTCATCAGCAAATCTCCATTAAGGAAGAGTGAAGAGTACTTTCTTATCAATCTATTGTAGCAATAAATATATCTAGATAAATAATTGGAACAGTCCAAGCAATAACTCATTCTCAAAAATGATTTTAATCTCTTAGATGGATTTAGATATCTTGATTAATAAGCTAAAGGGTTTCTTACCAAATTAGATTTCTAAAATGTCCTTATTGATTTAGGAGTTAACTTTACTTCATAACAAATTTCTCTCTTTTTTAAAAGGTACATCATTATATATATACCATCATTAATTTATTGTAATTAAAGATTTGACAAGGACAACGATGGATTATTAAAATACAGTGATTTCTGTAGAATAGTTTCTCCAGTGTCTTAATAATACTTGAAAATAATAAAATAAAAACAACCGTTTTATGACAATTCTAAAGTATTTTTTATTTTATATTAGATATAGACTTTAAGTTGGGAAAGTAAGAACTGTCTTAAACAATTGATGTAAGTTAGTTTGGATAGTGAAGTAAAATCAGAACAATTGAGATAATAATTATCATAAAGATAATTCAATATTGTTGATGCTTTTGATTCTTTAGACAGGAATGACAATGGATTTTTGACTCCTCAAGAATTTAGAACTATGTTGGAATAATATGGAGTTTATGTTAACAATAGAGATTTATAAACACTTTTGAACAGGTATGATAAGAACAATGATGGAAAAGTGAGTTATAGTGAGTTCTATTAAGAGTTAAGGCCTAAAAGTCCTAGGAAAATCTGATTGATTATTTTATATTATATAAATTATTTCGAAGTATTAATGTTGATTTGGCATATGGATATTAATATTTGATTTATATAAAGGATTTAATATATGATTAGTATATAGAATATAATAAGTAATAAATTATGAGTAAGAATATGTGATTAGAATATAGTATGTGAATATGTGATAATTATTTATGAATTATATAATGATTAGTATATGTAAGTAATAGTATATATAATTAGTAAATAATAGTAAATATAATGAGCTAGAAGGTATTGAGTGAGATTATAGGGTGGATTTACTTCCTATGCTGGTCAAGTTCATTTTATGGTTAGACATTCGAATCTTATCGATTAAAAAGCGTGGAAGGTTTATCTCTTAACTATCAATTGCTAAACTTGACTGGTTTCACTTTCTACTCAATCTATAATAGTTATGGCTACTTTGATAAAAATCCAGCAGCAGGTAAAGTTGATTTATAAGACCTAGTATTTTCTTACCATGCTCTTTTCATTGTGCTTGTTCAATGGATTCAATGTCTTATTTACAAAAGAGGAAATAATAAGCTCTCCATATATTTTTATCTCCTTAATATCCTTATTTGGGAATTTGTTGCTACTTATGCTCTTGTTCAATCCAACACAAATAATCTTGATAAAGCACTCTCTCCTATTTCCTTTCTCGGATATTTTAAATTGTTCATTTCCTTTATCAAATATATGCCTTAAGTTTATTGGAATTATTCAAGGAAAAGGACTGTTGGATGGTCTATTTTCAATATTATCATGGATTTTGCAGGTGGACTCTTTAGTTTCCTCTAAATTATTATTGATTCTGATAGTAACTCTTCCATTTTTAGTGGAGGACTTAATATCACCAAATTTAGTCTTTCTATTATTAGTATGTTTTTTGATTTAATTTTTATGTTTTAGCATTATGTTCTCTATAAATAAAATAATCTTGATGTATATTTTTATTATTTATTTTTTTTAGTATCTTGAATAATTAAATAATAATAAAACGCAAATTTATTAATATAATACTGTTAAATTATAAAGCTATATGGATGAATAAAATGATAATGATTAACAATAAATATTGAATTTAAAATGATTTATAATTAAAATTAAATATTATAATAACTATTATTTTAATTAAAAAAAATTGATTTATTTTGATATGTTATTGATATTTTTATTATAATATTTAATTTATTTCAAATTATAATAATATGAGAAGTAGATCTGCAAGTTTTAAAGATTTTAAAGATTTAATTTACGAAATAAAATCTGAAATTCAGATAAGCAAAGATAAAACAATAAAAGAAGTAAAAGAATTTAATAAGACAGCAAAAATGAAATTAGAGTAGAAATATCGTAAGATATAATAGAAGCTAAAAGAAGAATTAAAATATGATGAAAGAATTGATAGCATAAAGGAATTGAATGAGAAATCAAAAAAACTACTTAAAGAGAAATACTTGAAGATGTAATAGAAAATATACACAGAGAAGTTTATGAGATAAAGAGACAAATATGGATTTGTGTTTGGAGTTGTTAATCTAGTAGTGACAGCATTTCTCATCGGGTACAATCCGTTGTATTACATCAAATATTATTCTTTTAAGTACCCTATCTTATGGCTGATCAGGGTCATCAGGTAAATTATAAATATTATTTGTATAAGAAATGAATAACAAATAATATACTAACATAATAATATATGATAAATAATAAGTGATAAAATAACAACATAATATGATAGGTATTGGTATAAGAACTGGTATTTATATTGCCTTGACTTTTGTTACTACACTAACTTCCTGACTCTGTATTTCTTATATTTCGGACAAAACAACATGACATACTTTAATATGATTTTCATGTTCAATTTTGGTCCACTTATTTGGGGGATTCCAATGTTCCGTAACAGTCTTGTTTTGCACTCTCTTGACAGAATCACTAGTATTTGTTTACATTTTGCTGCTCCAGTAGTATGTTATGTCATCAAGTGGATGGACTATCAAGACATTTTCCAATAGAATCATAATCTTCATCTTGATTTATTTCAATATTATTATGTAGGAACTATCGGATACCTTATCTGGATGCTATTCTATTACATATGTGTAATCATATTATATTAGATTATAATTATAATATCAATATCATTTCATTGTTATCATTATAATATTAATTCCATATTATCCTATTATCCTATTATCATATTATCATTATAATTATAATTATTTTATTATCATTATTATTATATGATAATTATAGATATATATTATGATAGGTGTTTGTGATACTTCCTAAAGAGAAGTTAAAAAAACTGGATAGTTGCTATAGTTTGGTTCTAGAAGACAAGAATAAGAAGAACTTTTGTCATATGTTTGGAGAGAAATTCAGTGGAATATTATATATGATGTTGCATTTATTGTGGTTTTTAGTATGCGGAATTTTATCATTCTTCATGTTTGAGTACTAATTATTCAACTTAATTGTTTTAGTTTTCGTTTTCTTATGTTCAGTCTGGAATGGGTAATTAATATATAAAATATAAGAGCCAACTATTACATGGAGTGGTTCAGCAAGAAGTATGAAAAACATTTGTGGAAGCTCAATGAAGATAACCCTTCTCTCAATTAATATTCCAACAATTAAAAGAATCTCTGATCACATTATTAATTAATTCATAAAAATATAATCAAAATAACAATAATATTATCAATAAAATCACAAAAATATTTATATTAAAAATAATTATAAAAATTATAATTGCTGATATTTATTAAATATTTTTAGCTTTCATCTTGGTTGTCTATTGTTATTTCCTTTTCTCTATCTTCTGTTGCTAAATTAATCATTACTTCAATTTATTTATTATATTATACTCATATCTTATTGTTTTGAAGTAATTTCTTCTTTTCACTCCCGGAATATTTTTATTTTAACTAAATTTATTTAAATTTGCATATTTTTTTGTTACTGTTACTGTTCTGTTATCTATTTGAGATTCTTTTATTAAGATAATTTATTAATAATTACTATTGAATTTTTAGATAGATGCTTCAGTATCTTCTAAGGTTTTATATTTAACATAAGCAACTCCCTAATGATAATATAAAAGATAAAATTTACGGTAGAATTTCCTAAATTATCATACTCAATTTTGCATTTAACAAGTTGTCCAACAGTAGAGAATAATTCCTTTAATAAAATATTTTATGATTAAAAAAATAATTACATTTATTTGATGATTTTAAATATTATAATTGACACCTGTGATTTTGAGAGTGGGAACAATATTTTTTTTGTTCAATTGATATTTACTATTTCCTGAATATTTCATGTTCCTTAGGTTACCATCGAATCTTTTAGTAATTAATACAGTTCTAAAAATTGGTCTATTAAATATATAATACCTCTTCCTTGGTCTTTTAATCACATTCTGTTGTTAATTATTATCATACCTCTTGCTAACCAATTGGTAATTCTAATAAAATTATTATTCATTTTTTACTTTATAGCCTCTATAATTATTATTAACTTTTTGATTCCCATTTATGAATCTTCTTGGCATAATTCCACTGTTTCTTTGGTTTTAAAATCTTCCCCTATTTCCTTAATATCCTCCTCTTTTCTGGAAACCACCCCTTTAGTTAGATCCATCATTCTAATTTTTAATGTAGTCCTCTAGACTTTATCCTTGATTACTCATTGAATGATTGATTTGATTTATTATTTAAAAAGATATAATATCTATATAAAAATAAATGTATAAATATTATATAATATGACATAAATAAAATATGATATAATATATTGATAATATATGTATTTTCACTCTCCTTAGAGATAGAATACCCATGGAGGCATATCTTCAGTGGAGATTGTCAATCTTCCGTTGTTCGTAGTGCCAGTGACTGGTTTATAAGTGATGACAATGCTGACAGTTTTTTTAGCCTAAATAATAAAGAATAAAATATTGACTTCGATTTTAATAGGAGATTTAAGGGAAGAAGTGAATGATGGATTATCGATTCGTATAATGAAGTCCATAGATTCAAAGAAAGGGTTCTTAAAATCAATAGGAGGTGGTTTTGCTCCTGCAATTTTGAAAGGTCCTTTAGGCTGAGGTGATAGACCATAGCCAATTAATAAACATTGATACTCTCCTCCTTCATTATTACTAACAGTCAATAGGGCTTTAGACTCTAACAATGAACTTGGCTCAAATCTTATATTAATAGGCACTTCAATTCCATCATAGTTATCACTAGCTGAAGCCATTATTTATTGAATTCCTTAATTTTCCAAGCTGAAATCATTTCCAACTACTTTTTAATCTTTGCCTTAAGTCTGCTTTTATAATTGGTTTCCTATTTTCTCTATTTTTACTAAAATATTTTTATAAATGTATTTACTTTAATATTGCACTTATTTTTTTAAGTAGTTTATGAATTTGAAAGTTTGTATTATTTCTGTTGCTAATGTTGTTTTGAAAGTTAATTATTTCTAGTTTTAATTTGGAATTCCTTTTAATTGTAACTAATAAATAAAATCTCCTAATTCTGGTGATTTTAAAGTAAATTTGCTTTAAAAATTTCCACTAATCAATGGTCTGTAATTAACTTCGAATCCAAATTCCTAATTTTATATTATTTATAATATTGATAAAATTTTGAATAATTGGATATAATTAAAATATATCTAATTACTGATTTGGGTAATATTTTAAAATTATTAGGATTGAAAGTAATGCTATCATTATCAGTGAAAAAATACTCAGGTTTAATTTAAACCAATTAATTGAGAGGATTTTCAATAGTAATAAGTTAAGAAGTAGACTCTCTTACTTAAGATGATAACTCAAATGTATTGAGAATATCAGTAGGATTAAATATAAGATTGATTTTAAATTGGACGAATTCTTATGTAATGGGATTCTTAAAAGTGACTTAGAGATAATTATTAGTCGACTTAAGAGAATAAAGAGTCAATTTATAATCCTTTAGCTAATTAGCCATAATGTCAATAGTGTTAGCTCCATTAATGAAGATAGTTTCTTCTTCTTTGTCTAATTTGAAGTGGACATCAAACCTCTATGGTTATTTGAGCCAATTTTGTACAGGAATGATGTAGAAATTATTTTCCTTAGCTTTAAATTGTTTACTTTCTAAAACCTTAGGTTAAGGAGGTAGACTCTTGCCGATTAAATCAGATATTATGGCTTATCCATCTGGAAGAGGGAAGAAGATTTGTCCATTGTGTGTTTAATTATTGGATGTCATTGTTTGAGGATTATAGCTAACTTCATACTCAATTGTAGAATTTGCATTTACCTCCACTATCTCAAGGCCAGAGAAATAGTTATGATTACTATTAGAAGAACTTATCACAGCTTTTATTTTCCAATTTTAACTACTCGTATTTTTTAGTGATATTTTCTATTTAACTATCTGTCTTACCTCTGCTTAAAATTGAATTTGTTAGATTTGCTCTACTGGCATGGCCACACACTTTCCTAATAGATTTATGTATAAACACTATCCTCCATCTATTTAACACTTTACTTTGTTGAACCTGATGTCATTATCTATGACATTTGGATGAAATGTCACTTCAAAGTAAACATCTTCATTTGCTGAAATATAACCTTGTTTAGGATAAATAGTGAAAAATTGTTTGTAAAAAGAATTGTCCCAATTAAAATGTACTCCTATATCTCCTAAGTTTGCTAGTTACAATTATTTAACTAATTTGCTGTTTAAAACTACAGGTCCAAATCCTAAAGTGTCTTCCATTAACTTTAATTCAATTCCATGACATCCTCCTTCTATATTTAACAATTTTCTAGTTTCACTGTTCTCAACTATTTGATAATACAATTCCTTAGTGAATTTATGAAGTCTATTCTGAGGATTAAATCGTATTTCAATTTCGTGCTTTTCTCTTGGCATAATCTTTATTTCCTTCTTGTTAGGAATAACTGACAAATAACTTTCTTGTAACTGTGACAGCTGATTGTCTAAATCAAAGGAAATATTAATAGCTTTTTTGGAGTGATTTACAATATTTACTATTTTAGTTACATCTTATGCCATTTTGAGAATTCCAAAATCTATTATTTAGTCTTCTTATTTTTCTAAGTCAATTTTGAAAGGTACTCCTTCTCCCTAAATCTGAATATCAACAGTATGTAACCCATTAATATTCAGTGTAACTGTTTCATTATACTTCTCGATTTCTCTAGGAGTAAAGATAATTGGCACTTTCATCACATTCTCTTTGTTGTTCTGATCAAAAGGCAAAAGCACTTATCCATTTGATAATTATACGTCTAAGTAGTTTGTCTTTTCAAAGTTGCATTCGAAAGACATTGAGTTCTTATCGTAATTCCTTATTTCTAGTATTGTTTGCACTGGTAATGGTCTTTTTAGGAAAAATTAAGGCCCAAAATCATATTAATAAAAACTCATTTCTACGTTTGGTTTTCGAGCACTTCCTTTTATGTCAAAATGATAAATAGGACCTGATACTATTTGCAACTATAATTTTGATACTTTAGATTTAAATTTGTGTTCATTTTTAGGAGCAAATGTTAATTGAATTTCTACTAATTCTTATTTACGAACAGTCCCATTTTCAGGCTTTACTATAATCAAGTTTGTATATGATGATTTCTTTATTAAGAAATCAAAGTTGAATTAACCATTGTTTCTAATGAATATTTTCCTTACCCTATAAAAATAATAATAAATATGATAAATAAAGAAATATATTAAAATAATGTAGAATATATACCTCTTTTCATTGACATAAATATCATCAAAGTTTATGAGAGTAAGATCGTGGCTTGAGAGTGGCTTTTGTTCCTCTGAAAGGACCTAGTGATTGAGAATATAGCCGATACCTTTGACATTAAGATTAATAGGAATTGACTTCCTCTAAACATTACAGCTAAGATTATAATTATACTCTTATTCTGATTAAGGTTAGAATAAAATATCTATTGCAATTTCAGACTCTGGTCTCACTACTCCACTAATTGGATTGACTTTTAGACTTTCTCCATATTCAGCCTCGCCTTTAACTGAATCTTTATTGAAACTGAAAGAAATAGGCACATCTTCTAAATTTTTAAGAATCACAACTTCTTTGTTTTTACCTCCTAATAGTAAAGGTCCAAAATTGATTTTCCCTAGACTCAAAAATACTCTTGGCTCAATTACTCTACCACAGATCATGAATTATTATTCTAACTTGAACTCAGGAATATAAAAATTATAATAGACTAAATGATTTCCAGTGATTTCAGGAGTATATTCAAATATAACTTCATATTTCTTTCCACTCAAAATTGTACCTTTCTAAGTGAGACATCTGAAATAGCTATCACTATTATTGTTCTTAGAATTTTTATTTACTATTTATATTTCCTCTTCTTCTTTTTTCCTCCATTCGAACTCATAACCAGTTGCGGTAGGATTAACAATATAAAATCGTTTAGTATTTTTCACTTTACAGCCTAAACTCTCAAATTCAAATATTCTCACATTTTCCCTTTCACTCTTTATGTTTGAAGGAGGCAGCTCAAAATGACAAACTGGTCTTAGAGCCTCTGCATCAATTATTATTTTTAATGGTTAATAGTCTTTATGCAGATTTTCTATCTAAATAATAAGATACCTCAGATTTTAATCGTCTACTTCAGTTGGAGAGAATTTTACTGTGAATAATTCATCACAACCTGCTTTGATTTAACCTTATTTTGGAGAAATCGAGTAATATCCAGGATTCCATAATTAGTCTTCTAATGATTCTACTAACTTATTGTTGTAACTCATCTCTACATTTGATATGTTCTTCACCTTAAATTGATATTATCTTGTTGTAAACATCATAGTTGCTTTGAATGTTATTTGTTTGACTTCACACTCGTATTTTACCAAATCACATGTTCCATTCACTTATAATTTCATTAGTTTATCTTATTATTGCAATTATTGATATTAAGGCTCTATTACTATTTCTTTATGAGGAATGTCAGCTACCTCGTTATTATTTTAAGCTACATACTTCTCTTGCTATTTAATATTTTAAACTGGTACTGCTGTTTTTCCTTTCTATTGTTGCTTTTAAGCTTCCTCATGTTTTTTTCGTTCTTCCTCTTCTTCTTTCTTTTTTTAGATCCATTAAAATTCAGATTTAGTAATATACCTAATAATGGTTATAGCATCATCCCAATCTACATACATATTATTGTTCTATTGAATTTATTTTGTTTCCAATAAAATAGGCTGATTATTTATTATAATTGGTTTATCAGATAAAAACTGAGCTGTTATTGTTTTTACCTATTGAGGAGATAAGTGTCCTACTTTTGGAGAAATAGATAAAGTAGATTCTAACTATTAAAGATTCCAATTGAACTTGATTTGGTGTTGAGAATTATTTTTGATTTAGAATAGTATTTTTTTAGGGATTTAGACAATACAATCTCCAAAGAATAGTTCATCTTCTCTTGAAAGAGGTAAGGACTCAAAACTGACATCTTCATAAAAAGATTCTCCTTATAATTACAATTTAAAATTCTCATAAGGATTCAAAAGAGTTTGAAAAGAGATATTGTGGATATGTTAGCCTTGTTTATCAGGGGAGAATTAGATTTGGAACTAATGATAAGATTTAGGAGTAATAGTATAACTAATATCTGATAGGAAACTAAATGCAGAGTGATAAGTATTGTCAAATTTAACTGTTGCTGCTACTTACCCATCATTCTTCAATATTATGTTCTAGATTAATTATTTGCCCATTCGAAGTTTGTTAAATTTCAGCAGTGAGGTTCTTTCATCCAAATATTCTTTAGGATGTTCTAGCTTCAATGTAGGCAGCACTCCTTATAATAATAATATATATGATAATTATGTTAATGAATATAATTATAATACCTTCTCCCCTTAGATCGAAAGTGAGCTTATGAGTTTTGTGATTCTGTTCGCCTTGATCAACAATAGCTTCAAACATTCCTGCATAAGTAGCCATGATAGTAGGTTTGAAGAGAATCTTTACATAAGTATGTTCATGAGCTCCTATTTTGACAGATTTAGGTTCAATCTCAAAAGCAAACTGCTCCATCTGATTATTGTTCCTCTTTCTAACATCTAAATTAACAGTGCATCCAACTTTGTTTCCATTGATGATTTTGATTTTCTCAGTGATTCCTTCAGGTACACTGCTAGGTACCAATGTCTTAAAAAAGAATATTTTTTCCTCTACAGCAAATATATTACTATCCACCAATTACACTACATTAACTGCTGATTATAAACTACTTACTACTACTTATTCTTCGAATATACTTTGATAGTTTTCAGTCTATATTCCTGGAATGCATGATTCTCCTACCATTTCATATACAATTCCATCTGGTTCATCTTTGGGGTCTCTACAGGAAATGTCAATCCCTATTTTTTGTTCATAAATTTATTGTCCACTTCCTACAAATACTATTTCTATTTACTGACTTTAATCTGCTGCTAGACTTCCTGAATAAGGACTTATTAAGTATTATCCTACTTTCAGTTAATTCTTGTTATTACCACCATCCTTTTTGTTATCCTTCTTCTCTTCCTTTTTCACTGCTCCTCCTTTATCTTTTCCTTTGACATTATTATTATTAGCTTGAGGATTTAGTTATTATAATTATTCCATTTCTAATTTGTTTTGTTCTAGTATTTGTTATCGAGCCTCTTCATTCAAGTAATCAAATATATTATAATTGAATTCGAATATCCCATCATTTTTTATTTCAAAATGTCTTATCTTTTACTCATTAAATAGTTTTGGCCCAAAGTTTATTTTTTTCAAAGGATTTATTTAGTATTTGCTATAAACACTATTTACTTGCAAGTTGATAGGAACAGGCTTGAAAAGTTCCAGAGTTTTACCTTCCAATATTTCCATTATGATATCTGTTGTATTTGATGTAGTTTTCAACTTTAATTCTTAGTTTTTGCTTAAAAATCTTACAAATATTATTTTCTCCATTCCTGATTCTAATTCACTTTCGTTTGGTTCAATACTGAAACATTCTCTATATATTTTCTTAGTCATTTTAAAGTTAAACTTTATCTTGTAAAGACCATTGTTTTTAACTGTGAATTATTATTCTTTTATTTCTCCTACTCTTACACTTCCAAATAAGAGTTAGTTTTAATTCGCAAATTCATTAGATTAATTCTTATTATCTTTTTATTAATTGGAATTATTAACAATGTTTGAATTTTCTTAAAATTTGAATGCGACAGAAATATTAAAAGCTTCAGCTTCAATAGAGATTTCTTTGATTTCTTATTTAATATCTTGATTTTCAACATCTTAAACTTTCAATTGTATTTTGTTGATAAACTTTTATTATTAAATAGCTTTAAAAGTGACATCAACAATTGTTTCCTTATTAGGATATAAGTCTCCTTGAACATTATTAATAGTGAATTCAGAAGGAAGATCTTATAATCCAAGTAAAGACCATTTTAAAGGAATAGCTGAAACATTTTTTAAGACAATTTATTAGGTTGCCTATTGATTGATCAATAACCTTTCAAATTATAAACCATCACCCTTGATAATTTAGATGACTGGTCTCTAACCTAAACATTACAAAGGTAGTATCAGAGGAAGAGGATTATTTTTTATCATAACAATTAATTCATCTTTGAACTGTTAAACTTAATCTGGTAAAGCCCAAACTCTTATTGTTTAAGTTTCTCCTGATTTTATATTTAGATTTTATGGTTCTACTTTAAATACCTGACTTTTTGGTTCTTCTGCATTTGGATCATATACACTTGAAGAAAAACCAAGTTCTAATTCACATTCAAAGTTCCCATTGTTTATTAATTTGAATAGTTCTGAATTACTTTACATTACTTTCTTTTCATGCATATTTGCTGCTTATTTGTTTATCAAAAGAGGTCCAAAATCAAATAAGTTTTCACTTGAAATGAACTTCTTCACTAAATAACTCTCTGGAATTGTTAAAGGTCTGTTTTTTATTACATTCCCAAATATATCTTTAGGAACTTTTACTAAATTTGGGAAATCACTTTGAGATTAAACTTTAAATGTAAATTTTTTTAAACCATTAAAATTTTCAAATTCTAGTTGTTCATTGTAAACTCCAATTTTCTAACTTATAAACTTTATCACTATTTGCAACGTTCTTTTTGCTGGTATTACCCATCTACTAATTCCTTATTATAAATCAACAAATTAAAACTCTTCTTTTTTATCTTATTATTAATTTTGTTCATTTTTATTGTCTAAATTTGGAAAATCTATCATAGATTCATTCTTTATTTCTAAATCTTATTTAGTTTATTCTGTATTTTAAATTGAAGACTAACTTAGAATTTAGTTTTGAATAGTACTAAGATTGGTAGTAATTTTTTATTAAATAGGTTTTAACATTTATTTAGGAGTAAGTATTTCGTGATTTTTGACTGGAACTTTGTTTTTCCTTTCAGTCGGTTTGACGACTACTTATTGAAAAATAGGTTCAGGCAAAGGAAGAGTGCTAGGGTCAGGAAATATTGGAAAAGGCACTAATTTCAATGCTGCACTAATCATTTCACTATAAATATTATAATTAACTTCACTTATTATTCTTTTTCCTTCAATGAAACTACTCTTTATAATTGATTCTCTTTCTTTTTATTAATTTATTTTTTTTTCTTCTTCTATTTATTATTATCTTTTCAGCTCCTCTTCATCAACTTTTTTTTGTTTTTCTTTCGCTTATTGTTAAACCAATTTTTCTTCTGGATTTTCAAAAGGTTTAGGTTTAGAAATTATTAATTCTTCGAAATCAATTTTTTGATTAGATCCATTCATTATATCTTTTAAATTAGAAAGCAATTAGATGTATTATTATTTGACTTATTCACTGGAAAACTCGTACTATAATTATTATGTTTCTGCAATAATATTATCATTTTAATTTTAATCCTAATTTTAAATTTATTATTCATGATTGAAAACAAGTAATTAAACATTAGATTTTAGAACATTCAAAATAAGTTTCAATGAAATTATTTAGTTAGGACAAAAATTAGCTTCTAAATTATCAAAGATAACTCCAGCATTACAATCTTATTCCTGTAGTCTTCTTCTCAATAAAGACTCAATAATAGGTTCTGAGAGATACTTGTAGAGCTTTTCATTTAAAGGTCCCATAATATCTTCAAATTATTATGCTTTTTTTCCAGCCTTCTTAATAATTTTATCTCTTTCTTCTTTGACAGTTTCCAATTCAACTAAGAGAGTATTGAGATATTCTTGAGCTTGAACAGATTCTTGAGTGTTTTTGTTAAGATTCCATTCTAAAATCTCATTAAAATTAATAAGATTTCTCCTATGAGTTTTGGCTAAATTTCTGGCTACTTTTGATTTTCCACATTTTCTAGGTCCAAAAACAATAATATTATGCAGCAAATCAGAGTCAACTTTGGAAATGTTTTCTTGGAAAGCAGTTACAGATTCTAAATCTAACAACTATTCTTCAAAATTCTTTATTTATAAATTGATATTATGTATTTAAGATTAATCTTCTAGAGAAGCTAGTTGATTCTATAGATCTTTGATATTTTGAGTAACGGATTGAATAAGATCTTAGTTCTAATTGTGATCGATGATTTATTACCAAAAGGGTGAACCAGGATTTCTTATTGGTAAGTAAACTGCTGCATTATTTTTGAACTCTTCATACTTGGCCAAATGTTTCTCTTCCTTGAGGAATTGTTGGTCAAAGTCCAGACTGAAAAGTTCAGTATCATAGTCACTAGGATTTGTTATCTCAACTAAAGCATAGGCTTCATTATTATATGGTAACACAGGCCCTATCTATAAGTTATCAGGACTGTATTGTAACTGAATTTGTTATCCTTATCCTTTTACATTGATTATTAAAGGTTTGCTATTCTCTTAGATTACTATCTGGAACTTGTTATTATACATTTTATCTGAAGTGGGAATAAAACTTAACTCAACTGTTATTTTCTGTCCTGATCCTAACACTCCTTTTAGAGGATATATATCAAATCTATTTTCATCCTTCTAACCAACACTACCAATAGCCTACTTCCTAACTTCCCAAACACAGTCTATTTCTTTCTTATTATAAAATCTCATATAAATCGTTTTTCTTTAATTAACTAATACTTTACCAAAGTCTATATCTTCCTTTTCCACAAATATTTCAGGGAATGTTATGTTATTCACTAACTCTAATTCATATTTAGGACCATGTTTTATTTCAATAGGAATTATTGTCCTGTTCTTTCCAGGAATATTCTTTCTATTTTTTGTAGAAAATGTAACTGTGATATTATTCGATTAACCTTTTGCCATTTTCAATATTTTTTCAGGAACTATTGTGTAACCTGAGTTTTTAAATTATTTCATATCGAAAATGACATCGCAGACTAAATTACCAGTATTGGTGATTTTGAAAACCTTCTTTTTAGGATTGCTATTGATGATTACATTACCAAAATCAAGAAAATAGTGTGACAAAATGATATCATCAAAAAATTTTTGATGATGATTCTATTAATCATTTTGATCAGCTCTACTTTTAATTTAAGAAATAATCATTTGACAGAGAGACTTCCTATCACATTCTTGCTCAATTTCTTAGACAAGGTTTTCTGCATTGATTAAGCTATTGATGCTATTCTTAGTATTAGCAGCAGATTGGATATTGAGTTAAGATTCATTAAAAGTTTATCCCATCCTATTAAAATATGCTTCGATCATCTTCTACTCATTGGCAGCTCTGGAGTTCTTCTCTCTGTTGAAATACTTTTAAAACTATTCATTATTTTCTCTGGAGAGATTGGTGACGATAGAAGGGAAGATGCCTTTTCCATTGATAAAAATGGTCTAAGGCTCATAATATCCACATTGGAGAAAGATCTTTTCATTGATAATATCTGGGAAGCCAGGACAGAATTTCAAAATGAACTTCTACTTCTCTTGACCTGCTATCTTGCCTTCCAAAGGACTTACTTCCACTAGACCTTTTCTAATTATAGAGGATAATATAACCTTGTACTCAAAAGTTACTTTGCCTGTATTTTCCAAATAGAAATCTTTCTGCACAAACTCATTGTACTTTACTTCTCCTACTTCTATTGTCTAAGTAGATAGTTTAAATTCCTAGTTAGAAGAGTCTCCTTACAATATTATTTGATATTCTGGACCTCCCGCTACATGACATACTGCTGTTGTTTTGTGTTTCTTCCCATTTAAAGCATAATAAATGAATTCCACCTCTTCACTCTCTCCTGGTTCGAGGCTACCACTTAAAGGTAATATATCAAATATCTCATTTATTTAATGCTTTGTGTTATCTGAATCTATTTCCTGATCTAAAAACGACCATTCGTAGTCTAATTTCATTTTTGAATCATTTTTCATTATTTACACTATTTTCTTTTATGTTTCAATTAAAATAGCTCCGAAATTTATGTTCTAACTTTGGAAGGTTAGATTAGGGAACTATAATTCTGCAAGCAATTCGATATACTCTTTGTGAGGATGGTCTTGATGAGTGACAGTAAGTTTATGCTTTTAAATAGCTGAAATTCTATCTAACCTAAAATTAGGATCGAAATCTAAAGTGACAGATTATGATTGAGAAGGTAGGAGAGATAATAGATCATTGTTTATAGTGAATGGCATATCAACTTTAAGTGAGAAATTGGCTGGAAGGGATAGATTATTGGTGATGAAGAATGTCTTAGAGACTGGCATGATTGGTGTGGATATGTGATGTTGATAATAGAAATGTAGCTTGGATTCGGAGAATACAAGTGAAGGGGAAACGAACTAAGCTTCTAAAGTAGCGGTGGTGAGAATAGATTATTTACGATCTTTAGGGATGGTGGTCAGCAGGTTGTACTTCTGCACCTATTTTCCCTTCGCCTCAGAGAAAGCTTTAAATTGGAAGATATATCCACTTCTAGCTGGCAATTCTATCTTGTCAGGAATTATTTCGAACATCTACTCTTCTTCCTCCTCCTAAGCCTATCCTTTTTTATTATTGTTTTTCTTCTCTTCATCTCCTTTATTCTTCTTCTCTTCCCTTTTACTCCATTGAAGCAGCTAACTTTAATTCCCTTTATTCTCAATTAGCACATTTATTATTTTTGATCTATGAGTGTAAAGAGTCCCGAAATTTATTGAGTCTAAATTTTCCTTCCAAAATATAGTATGACCTGAACTCCTTGCTTTTAATGCAACATCAAAATCTTTGCCTTCCTTTATCACAAAATGTAAAATGTCATTTAACTTGTTTGCCTCATCAGCACAACAAATCACCTCCACATTTAATTCCTCATCTGGATTTAGTTTTCCGTGCTTCTATACCACTTTGAAATGAGATGGTTTTTTTTTAGTGAAGCAATGGAACTCTGCAATTATAGTGCTCTTATTCTTTATCTTCACAAACATACTTTTATTTTCTAAAACTTAGACCAAATCAAAATCAATTTCTTTTTAAGAAACCTCTACAATAGGTCCAGTACTATTGGCTGTAATCATTAAAATATGAGGATTATTTTGACTATGACCTTCGATATTGAAAGCAAGAGGCAATGATATTTCTCCTAACTTTTTAGTAATGAGTTACATGTTGAGAGTGAGTTTTTAATTAGGCTCAATAACTCCTGAACTTTTATCTATCTAATACTCGGCTAAGATTTTGGTTTCTTCTTGTTAAGGAATGCATTAATATTTGGCTTAGAGGTTGGACATATTTATGAAATGGATTTGAGTGAAGTCAGGATTTCTTAAGAATATTTATCCGAATGCGAGTTCATAAGATGGCTCGATCCTGACATTAGGTACTTCACAAACTCCTTTGATAGGTAGAGAAAACATGTCCTGTCCAATTCCATCTAAGTCAATCACCATGACCATATCGTATATTTTAGGAACTTAAGGAATAAAGATGACTTCGATATTCATAGATTATTTAGCCTAGATAATATCCTAACTAGGCTTAATTTCAAATTCCTTTTTAGATAGCTTACCATCACCTGGAATTCTAAGACTGAACTTGAAAGGCACATTGGATCTATTTTCTAACTTGATAGTTTTGGGCTTAGCGAAAGAGTAACTAGACCTTCCAAAATCTAAACTATTAGGAACAAACTGGAACTTAGGAGCCATAACATGTCCTGTGAAGATGATTGTTAACATGTCAGTGCTTCCTTCTAACTTCCATTTGAAAGTCTCACTGAACTCTCCCAATATTGTTGATCTGAAACTCCACTAAATTCCAATTCTCTTCCCTATATCCAATACTCCTTCTTCTATATCGAAATCAAACATTTTTCCAAAAGGAGTGTCACTTTTGATTAATTTGAAGATTGCCTTTATTTCTCCTTTATTCTCTATCATCAACAGTTCCTTCTTTTCCTCTCCTACATAAATATCACCTATATTTATATCATTTGCACTTAATACTGCTTTTGGTCCTTATCCTTCTCCCATTAAAGGCAACGCTAGTCTTTATTCACTGTAACTGATATTCAAAAATGAAGTGCAATTGTATTATAATGCAAGTTTAGGTTTGAATGTTATTGTGATAGTCATTTCGCTTTATGGCCAAATTCTTCCTTTTAATGGCTCGATGCTGAAAATATCATCTTAAAATAACAACATTTCATCTTCTATAGCTTTACTGATATTTTTATACTTCATTGATAATAATAACTCAGCTTTTTTTTACCTTTTAATAATCTAAATTTTTTCATCTTTTTCCTCTTCATCACTTTCATCCTAATCATCTAGATCAACATCTTCTTTAATTATTTCATTACTAACAATTTCCTTAAGCAACATTTTTTCTTCTGCTTCCTCCTACTCCAATTATATTTTGAGTTTATTCTTTTTATCCTACTCTTCTTTTTCAGTCTTAAATGCTCTCCATTAAAAATCAACTCTTACATCAGATTTGTTAACAATCTACAATGTCTGTTAAGTGTACAATCCAATATAACTTTCATCCATGTAAATATTCTATTTGGAGAGATAGACATTTCCATTTTATGCTGTTCCCTTGATAGAAATGTAAGCTTCTAGATTATCATAATATAATACAGCCTCATTCACATAATTCCTAGCCTCAATAGGGTAAAACTAAATCACGATCTACTCATTCTTCCCATATTCCAATACTCCTTCTTTTTTATTGGCATCAAATCCTTAAGGCAATTTCAAGTTCCATTTACTAGTCTTGTCTCCCAAATTCCTAATTATCACTGGTTTTTCTGTCATATACTTTACAGGAACATTTCCGAAATCCAAACTGTCTGGAAAATCAATCATTGCTCTTTTTCCTATTGCTTTTATTGGAACTATAAATTTTTCTCTTTCTGTTTCTACTATTAAATCATAATTGTAATCGATTTTGGCTTCTGGTGAGAATCTTATAATAAATTGAATTTCCATTCCAGGTGCCACTTTATTTCCTGCGAATAATTCAGTATTACAACTTTTATTCACTTTCTAATAGAGATTTGCAGAATTAAAAGGAATAACTTGAAATAGTCTACTTTCTGGTTGAATTATTTTTACTCTCCTTGCAAATTTGTCTTTGTTCCTTAATCTGAATCTTTGCTCTTTAATTTAAAGAGGTTCGTAATCATTAAAACATATTAGATTTGGTATTGGTTCAAATAAAGGTTCATCTATATTTACCTTTGAACTTGTATTTGCAGAATGATCTCCTAAATTTTATTAGCATATTATTTTTGGTTTTTTCTGACTCTCTTCTGTTGAAATCGTTCCGTTAGTTTGTTATTTTATCAAATCACTTGGTTTTTGTTTTCCATTTATTCCTTTTTTAAAAAAATCTCTACTCTATCCTAAGCTCATCTAATTTTTATTACTAAAAAGAGTACTTTACATTTAATATTAATATTTTTATATTATAAGTATAAGTTGCAATTATTTGAATCATTTTATATCTTTTATTCTTTAATTATATAATTATTAAATATAACATTATATATATTATGTATTTTCTTTTGAAAGAATTATAATTAAAAATTTTAATAATATATATCATTTTAGAAAAAAATATATAAATCAAAATTTTATTTTTAAAATTATTAATTATATATATAAATTTATTATTAAAAATTATAATATATTATTTTCACTAAAAATAAATTTAAATTGAAATTGAAATTGAAATTAATTATTAAAGTTTAAAATTTTAGGAATAAAATAATAAATATAAATAAGAAAAAAAATCTTAACTCTGAATGAAGTTTCTTTAGTTAATTTTGCTTTTCCTCCTTAAGG
>Ga0315908_10001197_pt1 | contig 19742 bp, 9 predicted proteins | sample LakEriMetagenome_12_FD_203520 | JGI IMG/M metagenome (GOLD analysis project Ga0315908, IMG submission 203520) | Freshwater fungal communities from buoy surface, Lake Erie, Ohio, United States - Buoy 4 MA124 | ecosystem: Environmental > Aquatic > Freshwater > Lake > Lake biofilm | place: USA... | reverse complement strand
AACAAAAATTACTTTTTTATATGGATATTACTAAAAATTTAAAAATTCTAATAAAAAATGAGTTGTTCCATACAATTACGATGAAAATTATAATTAGTTAATATTTTTTAAATTTTACTTTTAGTTAATTCTATATACAACATTCTATAGATAATATAAAAAAATGTTTGAAGTTGTAATTGAAATTCTAGTTAATTATTAATTAATAACTAAAAGTTTATAAATAATAAATACAACTATTTAAGAAAAGATATTACAAAGTAAATATGTATAAGATTTTAAAGATTTAACCAATAGTTATTTTTTTTATAATAATAAATAAATTAAAATGATATTTTAATAAATCCTGTTCAAAAATAATAATTATATTAAAGCTATTGAGATATAAATACATAAAAAAATGATAATTAAGAATGATTTTTTTAAAATCAAAATATAATTGATATAAAATTAGAAACTGTTTATAATTATTTAGCTTATAAATAAATTTGAGAAATAAATTTATATATTTTAGAGGATAATTAATTAAAAATTTAATTTGAAAATAATAATAGTCAATAAATTATTTAGTTTAAGAATGAAAATAATAATGTTGTATTTAATTCCAGTTAAAATAATTAAAATATAAAATAATGATGCAATTGAAGAAAATAAAGAGTTCTTTAATATTAATTTAGGAGAATAAATAAGTAGCATTTAAAATAATCATTCAGAATCAAATCAATTTTTAAAATTTACCATAAATTTTTAACCAATGAAAATATTTTAACTTAAAGAGTTAAATTATTATTCAAACTAAAAAAAATTTATTTAACATAAGTAAAAAAAATAAAATTTAAAAAAGAAAGAAAGAATTTGAAAATTTATTTATTCTTAAATTTTAATTTATTTTTGTTATTATTACAAAATATCTTAATTAAATATTTTGATTATTTATAAAATTAAAAGTATAAATAATTAATCTATATATTAAATTTATTAAATTTTAATCAATATAAATATTCATAAATTATTAGAATAGTTTCCTAAATACTCCCACAAATTTTATGAATCTTCATATCCTTCCAAAGAAAAATTTAATTTTACTTAATTTTCTTAATTATCAAAAATTTTTTGAGAATGAATTTTAGGAAATATTTAGTCAATAGTTATTTTGAACATATCATCTATAATATAATAATATAAATATAATAACCTAACATTCTTGAAACAAGGCTTTCAATTAATTTGCTTGAAATATCTAAACAAGGATTATTATTAACTTCAATAAGCCAAACTTTATATGATTAATCAATAATAAAATCATAACCAAATAATTAAAATGAATTATTTTGATTAAAATGATTAATCTTATAAAAAATACTGTTCATACACATTAGAACTATATTTTTAATCTAAGAAATAAAATAATTGATATTTTTGTCAGGAATATTATTTGCTAAATATTAATTAAAATTTTTAAAACTGACGTTATTTCCTTCTTCAAAAATTCCATAATCGATACAATTTTATTAAATTGCATTGTTTGTAAGATGAATATAAATATCTTTTATTTTATCCTGATTATTAATATTGAACTCATAACAAGAAGTTCTTAAATAACCTTCTTTAAAAAGATATAAATCTAAATCTTGATTCAATAAAACCCACATTCAAATATCGAATTTCCTTTTATTATATAATAATGGTTTTTCAATGTATTTTTAAACTATATAATGCTCTTTATTTCTATTTATATTTAACAGTCTGTTTATTTACTCGTTTTTTGAATCTGTATTTAATCTTGTAATGAAATCTGGCTTTTTAATTAATGAGTTGTCTTTATTAATTTAGTAATTAATATTTAAAGTTTTGTTATTATAATTATTTAATTAATTTATTTCTTAATTGATTTAATATCTTTATTTTAATGTTGATTCAGTTGTTTTTACTCAAGGTTTTTTTTTCTTAATTTCTATTTTACAATTTTTAATGAACTAGTTATTTTAAATTAATTTTTATTTCTTATTTTCACTATTGCTTTTATTTCTTAAAGTGTATTAATTTTTTTTCATAAAATTAAAATTTCATTTAAATTCTATATTATTTTATTGAACAATAGAATTATTTTAATTTTATTGATTATTAATAAAATTTATAATTTCACTATATTGATTAAATATTTTAATTCCATTTCCTCTATTTCAATTTATCGGTTTAACAATCCAAATATTATAGCCGTCATAATATGAATCGGCCTTAATATTTTAAAAATCATAAAAATTTTTATAATTATAATTATAATAATCGCTTTTTATTTAATTATATTAAGCTATTTATTAATTTTATTTATCAGTTTTATTATTAATTTTACTAAAATGTCTAAAACCTTATTTAAATTAAACATATTATTAATCCTAGTCTTATTAATATTCAATAAAATAAGTTAAAGGAATAATATCAAAAATATTTGTAATATTTCATGTTCTTGCATAAATGAGAAGATTATTTAATAAATTTTATTTGTTTGTGATTTCTCTATGAAATTAAAAAGCATTTTGTGAATACTTATCGTGATAATTATTTTTGCTTTCCTTGTTAGAATTCGTATATTAATAAATAAAATTATTGCATTTCCAATTTAAGTTTACTTTTTTATCTTTTTAGTTAAGTATCCACCATTATCAACTTAAAATAACTTTTTGAACTAATATATGATTATTTCCAGGCTGAATTTAAAAATTATAAGGCTCGTCAAAAAAACCATTTATTTTTTTTTATAATTTATTTTGATGATCATTTTATGAATAAATACCAGTATTTTCATTCGTTCTATTATTTATAAAATTACTAGATTGGTTAACAATATTCTAATTTTATTTCATTTTTAAGTTAAATAAGTTGTCAAAAAATATATGAGATTTTTCTTGTTAGTTTACTGTTTACTATCGTTAATTTATGTTGAGTTTCTTAGCAATAGGACTTAAAGAATATTCTAATCTTATAATATCTTAATTATACTACTCTTTTTTATTGGAATAATCGTATTTATTTAATTTTTTTTCATTTTATCAAATTTAATAGCTGTGATTAGTTTTAATCAATTAATTTTTTTAATTTTATATTCCTTTTACTAATCCCATTAATTCTTTAAAATCATTATCTATAGAATTTTCTATTTTAGTTACTTTTTATTTCTATTTATCCAATATATTTTTATTATCTCTATTATTAAAGAATATTTAATGCTATAATTAATTATTTTTACTCTAGCTATTAAATATCATTTAATTATAATTAAATATAAATTTAGTTTTAAATAAAATATTATGAATAGATTAAGAAATATTTATAAAAAAATTAAAAATCTTGGTTCTAACAAAAAAAATTATTTTAAAAATTAATTAGAAGATTTCAAATAAAAAATAATAAAATCAGAAAGATTTTAAAATAAACTTGATTTTATGATAAAACACAAATATAAATTAATGTTTGGACAGACAATATTATTGTATATATTATTGAAATCAGTAATAGATGAATAACTAAAAAATTTATTATAATATTAATTACATACAAACTTAACAGAAGAAAAAAGAAGTTTCGGATATTTGAGTGGATATTTAAAACAATTAGTAATAAGAATTTTATAAGACAATGATTCAAAAAGAGACGGAGTATAATTTTTAATATAACTTTCTTAAAAATAATAAGTAATGGATAGCATAAATGAATTATTAATATAATGTTTAAATGATGAAGAATTTCAAATAGAAGTGTTTAAACTATTGAAAATAACTGTTCTTAATTTACTTAATGATTAAGATATATAAAATACAATAAAAAGCATTTTGATATAAGTAATAAATGATTAAGAATTCAAAATAGAAGTGATTGAGTTAGTAAAAAGTTGTTTGATAGATAAAGAAATATCTTAAGCAGTAGTTGAACTTTTCAAAATGACTTTCAAAGATAATCAATTTCTTACTGCCACTATTTAATTATTTGCTACATGTTTTTATGAAATTTTAATGGATCCAGAAAGTGTTGAAAAATTGAAAATGTTTAGTTATTTTTATGTTGAAAAAGAAGATGAAGAAGCCAAGAAAAGTGTTTAGGATATTATTGACAATGTCACTCAAAAGATAAAGGAATCATAAATCGAAAAAACTCATGCTGATCCTATGATCAAATATTAATCTAATTTTAAATCATGAATATTTTACTATTTAATATTTATAATCATATTTGTTTAATTATTAAATATTATTTTATATAAATTATTGGTATATACTTATTAAATTTAGATTAATAATAATAATATTTAAAATAATCAGATAGATTTCTTATAAAAACTATCTGTTAGTTCTCCCAAAATGGTATTAAGTATCCCAATAACAGAAAATACTCCTCCTATAATAGCACATAACTAAAAATAAAATAAATTAAATGATAATATAAAATATATAATAGTAATAATCCCATAATTGAAATACAATAAGAATTTATAAAGATAATACTTAAACAAGAAGATGTACAAAAGAATGTTTCCTAAAATAATAAAGTATAGAAATGGGTGTAAATTCATAATTAAAATAAATAGCAATAAGTTCCCTAGGATTTTCTACCATTTAATCTCTTGTATTCATACTAAACTAATAAGTCTTAACCTTCTAATGATTTAAATGACTTAACACATAATTATTAGCAACAACTTTGATAAAATTATTCTAACTCCATTTATTATGACTCTTTCCTTATTCTGCCTTAAATCTACTCTTATCATAAGGATTATGGTTTAGTTGCAACTTTTCTGGCCAATTCTTTAATATTTTCTTATTATCAAGATCACTTCCAAAAGATAAATGATGTAACTCATAATCCAAATTCACTTTATTGAACCATTCATCCTCCATTTAATATAACACATCCTTTCTTTAATGATAACTAATATGAAAATCTCCCGGAACTTTGCTCACTTTTATAAATCCGTGCAAATAACATCCTTAGTTTTCAGTAATTGCTTGCTTAATTTCCTGAATTCCCTTAGCATTATAATAATATGATTCGGTATTATTTTCCTGATATAACTCTACTATTTTTCCTTATTTGTCTAATATTGATTTTTTGATGGTAGGTACTCCTGATATATGATGTCCTAAATCATCTTCCCAACACAAAGTGATCAATTAACAAGGAGTATTGAAGAAAGAAATGTCCAGATTTATGTTAACTTCAGTCTCATTTATGCTATGATCTAGATGCAATTCTCTTACTTTCTTCACTGATCTGAACAACCAGTATTCTTGCAAACTTAAGTACAACCCCAATATCAAAGCTAATATAGTAAATATTCCTCCAATTGTACTACCTGATTACACTTCTCTTGGAAGTTTCTTGAAAAAGTTAAGGTTTTGCATTAAGATTTATTTAATTAGGTCTTAATTATATATTATATTAGTCTAACATTTTATATTATAATCTGTTTATTACTGCATGAATAAAATAAATAAAATATTGGATTAAAAATATAAAAATATGATCATAAAGATGATGGTTTAAGTGCATAAGAAATAATAACATTTTCCATATATTCTGGAGTGGAAGATTAATGAGATAATGGTTTAATAAATCCAGCTTTTTCTGCACTTGCTTTCCAAAACATATGACATTCCATTCTATGAACATACTAACTTACCCAACAATCTTACTTCAGTACTCTCCAAATATCTCTTAAAAATTATTCACTATATAATACTATAGCTGGTTAACTCATATCTGATATATTCTCTAAATCACTACAATCTACTATGCATCCATCATATTATTCGCTTTATAATTGTTTCACAAATATACTCCCATCCATGAAATTTATCTCTAGTCTCTTTTAGTCTACTCCTTTTTAAATATTTTCAGCTAATTTAAAGTTCTTCCTAACTATACTTGTCACTCCTTCATCCAACTCGCAAAGGGTTATTAATTAAATATTCGGGTTTTGAAGCAAGTAATTAGCTATAAATAAATCTCCGCCTCCTATAATTAATATTTTTAATTATTTTTCATTATTTTTGTGTTTTAACACCAAATTTGTTACATCTTTAGTGTAATTATCAATATTTATTTCTTGGTTTTTTACTTCTGTTATTTAGATATAATCATCTACAAACATGCATCTTCCCAGATTCAATGTGTCAACTATTCTAATATCTTGGTATTCACTTTATAAATGGTCTACATATTTGCTGTTTTTGTAAATTACCATATTTCCATCATACATGTGATATTATTAATTTTTATTAAATAAATAACTTTTTATTTTTTTCAATTTATTTTCGTGTCCCAGTTCATCTCCTAATTAATATACTATTTATTTCAATTCATCATCATTTGAAACTATTTAGGTTATATTTAATGTCAATAAATCTATCTCTTTTAATATATCTATTATAATTTCGTAACTATTCTTATTTAATTCTAAATTCATATAATATTTTTCTCTTTTAATGTTATGTTTTAAAATGTCATAATCTAATTCTATAAATCCTATTTTTTAGAATAATTATCTAACTTATTCAAATGTCATTTTTTAATTTTTAAAATCTATATTCATTATTTATGATTCCATATCTAAATATTTTTATGATATTTTATTAATTAATTATAATTATTTAATTATAATTTAGCACAGAAAATATAACAAAAAATTATAAATTTTATTAGATCATAAAAGGTAATTTTATTATATGCTCCATAATAATATTTAGCTTGATATTCTTTCTCCTTTTTTGTAACAAAATATTTTTATTGATGAAAAAAAATAATTAGTCAAAAAGAATAGATTTGACACTAAAAATGATTATATGAAAAATCTTTATGAAAGTTAGCAGAAAATTGGAAATATAGTAGTTAAAAGAGAATTAGGAATCAAATAATTATTAGAAGATAGAAAAATAATACAAATGAATAATCTTGCTAATAAATAAATTTTCAATTGCTAAAACAAGTAAAATACTAGATAAGTACAATCTTAATAACAATTGAGAAATAAAACAATTGATACAAAAAATAAATAGTTTAGAATTAAAAAGATAAACACTGACTCTTGTTCAAACTTTTCAAGTTAATTTTTAATTTAAAACCAAAAAGTATATAATTTATTTTCAAAATCAAAAGATATTCTAGAAAATAATAGAGAAGATGTAAAGTCTTATCAAAAATTCAAAAACATGCAATTAAAATAAAAAAATATTAATTACTAGATTTTCAGATTTAAAACAATTAATAATTAAAGTATTCCTAAATTTGAAAATATCAATATTGATAAATAAATTGAATAAAAATATGAAATTTTAAAATAAAATTACATGAAAAATATTATTTAAAATAAATTTGTTAATTTTGGAGATAAAAATGCTTTATAATAGTTTTGGTAAAGTTGTTATAATTAAGATGATAATTAATCGTCATAATAATTATAGTTCCATTCATAATGATAATATTATATATTTTCATATTATCTACTATTCATATTTATTATTGTTAATTTTATAAAAATAATTATTATTTTATAATATTAATAAGTTTAATAAATGAAAATTTTTAAATTTACAATAACAAAATTCAAATATATATTTAAATATTTAAACAAAAAGTATGATACATATAAAAACAATAAAACATTTTTAGAATTATTAATTGTTATAGAAATTTTAAGATTCTTTTATTAATTGAAGAAGTAATATTATCATAAGATAATGTTAAAATTTAAAAATTTAAATGAAAATAAATTAGATACAAAAATAATTAAAATAGATTATAATAATAAATTACAATAAATTATGCAATAAAATATATTGAATATTTAAAGGTACAAGATAGAAATATGAAACGCTATTTAAAATATTTAGTAAACAAACAATAATTTATATGAAGATATTCTTAAAAAAATAAATTTATTTTAATTAGAATTAAAAAAAGATATGGATAAAAATAAATAATTACTTAGTAATTTATTATTTCTAATAAGACCAGTAATTTATGCGTTCATTAAATGAATATATGGATATTATTCATTTTTTCCTTGGCTTATATCATTATTAATTGATTTAATTAGAATTATTATTGAAAGATCTATTTAAAATTTATAAATAAAAAAATAGATAGATTTTCATCACAAAAATAAATAATTAGTTTTTTTTTATCTTTTTAAAAATCCTTTTTATAAATAAATATTTAAGCAAATAATTTAATGGATTTTTTTAAATTAAAAATAGAAAAGATATGAAAAAATATTCAAATATATAATATTCTTATTGGACTTAAATTAACTAAAATAGGAAATAATTTGATAAATGTATAAATTTTAATAAAAAAATCATTCATTTTCAATAATTATTTAATTGATTGATTAGAAAATTTCCAAATATTTATTTAATTAATATTTTTCTTACACTTCTTGAATTATGTCATATAATAAATTCTTAATTTATTATTTCAAACACAATTTATCTAAAATATATAAATAAAATTACCTGTAGATTTAAAAAGTTAGTTCAAAATTTTTTAATGTTTTATAATATTTAATTTTTAATATTCATTCTCAGTGTCTTTTCCTTAATTTTTCAGCTAAATAATAATGAGAACATAATTTTAAATATCTTCTTAAATAAAATTTTCTAATAAAAAATTAAAATATCCAAAAAACTATTAAAAGTCAATTTAATAATCTCTTTAATTTAAAAAAATTAAATTGACTAAAGAAACAAGCATTTTTAATTAATCTTCAATATGAATTTGCTTTTATAATTAAATTATTTCCAAAATATTTTTACTGAATTATTCGATTTAATATTTTTCATAAATTTTTAAAACATTAACTAATTATTATACATATTAATAATAACTATTAAAATTATTATCGTTTCCTGATTAAAAACTATAAATTTACTAACACAATTAGTATTTTAAACAAAATAAAAGCATAAATTTAACTTCTTTTTCATTTTCTATATTGATTTATAAACTTTTAATTGCAACTTCATAATTTTTTAACTTTAAAGCCAAATACCAACTTATTGAATTATAATTTATCATAATAATCTATAAAATATATTGATGATAATCTTGTAAATCTTTAAAAATTCTCAATTTGGGAATAGAAATATTTTTATTTTAATAATTTTATAATTAGTATTCTACCAAAATTTATAAAAAGTTTGGAATTTTTTCAATACTTTAAATTATTTATTATTCAGATATAGATTCATTTTGAGTATATAATTAACAAATAAAATAATTCATATTATATTTTTGAGCTAGTTAAAAAGCAAATTATTCTTCATTTAATTCTTGTAATAAATCGAAAATCATTTATAATTAATTCATATAATTTACATCTAAATCTTGATAAATCAAAATATCCTAAATTATAAATTGACATATTTAAACTATGTTTTATTTATTTACTATTATATTTTCTTAATCTTCATTTTTTTTGAAATTAATTTTAGAATTATTGAGTTTTATCAATAGTTCAATTATGAATTAATTAATTTTAAAATCCCAATATTGACTACTTTCAGATTGATTAGAATATTATTGATAAATTTTATTTACATATTTGTCTTCTTTAATTAATTGGAGATTTTAATAATGGTTATTAATAATCTTAAAATAATTAAATATAAACTTACATTTAAAATAAGCGTTTTGATATTATTAAATTAGCAATAATTCAATAATGTTTAATTCAAATTATAAAAGAAAGCTTCAAGGTAAGCAGGCTAAAACTAATAAAATAATTATTACATCAGCATAAAACTAATCATTATTATAATTATTTTAGGTGTCTTCATCTTCTAAAAATTTCTATCTATTGTTTATACTTTGCTCTATAATTTATTGAAATAATTAAATTCCTTCATAATCTTTAAGTTGCATTCTCTAAATTTGTATTTCTCTTAAATTCAACATAGCAGTTAATCTTTAAATTAGCTGGACTATTTAAAACCTAATAATTTTATTATTTATATTTTATTTAAGCTATATTTTATTTCTATTTACTTATAAATTTATTATATTTTTAAAATTTTGATAATTATTTTAATAATAATTTTTATTTTATATTATCATTTATTACTTTTCTTATTAACACAAAAACTAATTTAAATTCGTGTCCACTATAAAAGCTAAAAAAGCTAATAAAGTTTCTATTTTCTTTTTGAATTCATATATTATTATGCTAGGTTAAGTATCTAATTTCTATTGCATTTAATTATTATTATCATAACTTATTGCGATAATTTAATTTCTCTAATTTTAATTGTAGATCTAATTTTAAATATCAATTAAAATTTATTTCAATGAAAGTCCATAATTAATACAGATCCAATTAATTTCCTGAATTTTATCAATATAATTTTGGTTTTTATTTAAAAATATATACTTTACTCTTTCCATCAATTCTTTTTGCTCCTTTATATTTTTATAATTATTTTCCAAATGTTCTTCTTGAATTCAATCTATTTAAATACTATTATATTACAAATATTCTAATTATTTAATTATTATAAATTTGTTTCTAGTTATTCCTATTACATTTAACAATTCCTTATTATTTATGCTTCCGTATCCTATAATATTTTCAAATATAGATTAAACTTCTACTCCATTTTCACTCATTTTCATTACATAATTTGGCTGTTATTAAATATCGTTGATTTATTAATCTAAGTAAATATACTTATTTTTGATAAACCCATATATTTCATTCTACTTTTTATACAATTTACAAATATAAATAAAATCTTATTAATAATCAAGTTCTATAACAGGTTTATCAATAATTTTTATAATATCTCCTTACTAATTATTAACTTAAATTTCGATGATACTAAATACAGTTTTGCCATTACTTTCATATAATTCTTAATTAAATTCTTATTATTCTTGATATGCTTAATACTAAACTAATATAAATATTTCTGAAACTTAGTTATTAACTCTCATGAGAGTGCTATGTACAACCAAAGTATCAATTTGTTAAAATTTGTAAGACAAATATTAAACTAATTGCTATTTATAATTCAATTCCCATTGATTGATCTGTCTTATCACATTCTACTGTTTCTCATTTCTATTTATTAATATCTGCACTTAATAATAATCTATCTTGTAATTATTATTGCTTATTATATTAATAATATCTATATCATTTGTTCTTTAATCAACTTCTAATAGTAAACAGTTTTGCTTGTTATTTTCTTATTATTCATCCACATATTATCCTAAAAAAAATTATTTTAATTGTCTGAATTTTTAGCTAATTCCTTGTTATTAGTATATTTATATTAAATTATTTTCAATTTTTAATGTTTCTTCAAAATTTATTGTTATTTATAAAAGACTTATTTTTTATTAGTTTGTTATAACTGTTAATAATATTTAATTTTCAAATTATTGATAATCTTCACTAATTTATTATATATTTTCATGTTTTTATATATTTATATAGCTTTTACAATAAAATTAATTTTACAATTACTATTATTGCTATTATTACTAAAAATCTTATTAAAATTCAAAATGATAGTCTTAAAGCAAGTTTTGAAATATCACTTCAGCATAAATACAGTTTTTTCCAATAATTAAACAAATAAATTAATTATTCTATTTTATAATTTTAATTTAATTTTAATCAAAAATAGTTATATCTTGAGGTAAAAATATTTACTATTTATCTTTATTATTATAATTAAATAATATTAATGAATAGTTATCGATAAAAAATCCAATATTAAATTTATTTTCTATTCTTATCATAAAATCAAATTTTTCATCTTATTCTGCTATTTTAATTTTATTTTGCAATTGTTTATCAAATATTTCTTCTATATTCATTTTTATATCTATTATTTATATATATTTATATATTTTCACTTAAATAGTAAATTATTATTTATAATTTGAATTATATAATTAAATACAATAAATAATTATTATTTCAAAAATCTATTTAAAAAAATAAAAAGCTAAAGATGAAATAATAATTAGAAATGTAAGAGAATTTAATATATAAAGAATAAAATTAATAAATTTATGTTAAAAATATAATAAAAAAAATGTAGTTAAAAGAAAGCTTGGAGATAATATTGGATTTGCTTATAAAAGTATTTCCAAGTTTAGTGTCTATTGTAAGTTACTCAATTATTTTGTTTACAAATATGATTAGAGCTAAATAATTTAATGACACAGATGTTACAGCAGCTGTTGGATTTGGGCATGCTATTTTAAATGGATTATGCACTAATTTATTTTTATACTTTAACACAGGATTTATAACTATTGGATGTAGAGTTATTGAGTATTCAAAAACTTAAGTTTATGTATATTATTATCATTATTATTTATTATTATTTATCATTATTTATTATTGATATTATTATTTTTTTTAAATATTATTTTATTATAATTAATTACTATTTATAATATTATTTAAAATAATAATTAATATTAGATATACTTTTATAAACAACTGATATTGATAATAACATTTTCACTAATAATATTAATACTAATAAATAACATATTAATAATAACAAATTCCCTTTAAATTGATATTAAAACAGGGCATAAAATCCATGAATTTCTTTCAAGTATAATATATTCAGGAATAATAATTGGGATCTACGACTTAATCCGACAACTAATGCTAATCCATTAATAATTTAAAATATTAGCCACTCTATTTTTCCTATTAGGTGCTCTGATTCACCTAATCCTTTCTTCTCTTCTGATACAATCATATGGTATCACAGGAATTTCCAAATCTATGAACATTAGTATGTCGATTTCACTAATCCTTATTACAATATATGCGATTCATCTAAAAGTACTCATCATTCCTAATATAACTATTAAACAAATCCTGAAAGATAGTTATCAATATTATAAAGAAGTCTTTCAAATAGCTATGATTCTATATTTAGATACTATTTGTTTTAATGCTCTTGCTATTATTGCTAGTACTCTTGGTAGTCTCTATTTAGCTAGTCATACTATTCTCATTACTTTTTATTCGCTTTGTTGTACCTTCACTTTTGCATTATAAATCACCCTTAATAATTAAATTAGTCTTCATTTCTCTACTAATAATATCGTATATGCTATAAAAATTATTGTTTGTTCAATTATTATCAATTCTTTATTGTTACTTGTAATTTGTTATCTCATGTTTTTTCATGCTTATTTAGTATTCAATATTTTTACTAATGATTAATAAATTCTCTAATTGTTAAGAACGGTTATTTTTTATTTTTGTTTTATGTGTTTTTGTGATTTGACTAATATTAATTTGTAAGCTGTTACTAAAAGCATTGATTATACTTAATAAACATTAAACATTTACTTTTTTGCTTATTATGCTTGGACTCTTCCTTTGGCTATTATTTTAAGCCAGATTTATTATTTGAATGGAATTTGGATTGCTTTTGGAACTGGATGTTCAATAATTATGATAAGATTATTATATCTTATTTTTAATACTGATTTTTAGAAATAATATTCTATTATGCATTCAAATAAGAAAATTTAATTATAAATTGAATTATAATCTTAATGATTTATTTATTTATATATTATATATTGATTTAATTTTAACTTTAGTATTTTTTTAATTTATTTAGTAATTAACATAATTAGTTTTATTTTAATTATAATTATAACTTATATATTATTATATAATAAAAAATATTTATTTAATAAAATAAATATTTTGACTAACAATAAATTAAAAATGAGTTAAACTAATGAATTTACTGAAAATGATTTATTAGATGAATATTTCAAATAACAGAAATAAAAAATACTTGACAATAAAAACTATAGAATGAATGATCAATATGACGAATTTGAAAATTATCAAACGCAACCAGAAATAAAATAAATATCTATAAAAAATATATTTAATAAAGACAATATTACTTTAGAATAAAACATAGCGAATTTAAGAAAATAAAAAAATTTTCAAAAAAAGCATTAAAAATAAGTTGAATAGATAAACTAACAACACAACAAAATGAAAAACTTAAAAAACATATCAATTTTAGATTTACAACTAAAAAAGATGAATGAAATAATAAAACAAGAAAATTTGGATGAAAAACTATTATATACAGTAAAAGCTTCAATGTAAGACAAATATATTTCAAAACATCTTTAAGCATAATTAGGATCATTAAATTAATACATGGAAATTAACAAGATTTATGAACCTTCTGAAGACATCTAATAAAAAACCACCATTGAAAAAACTAAAACCAAAGAAGAAATTGAAAAAGATCAAAAAAGAATACAAATTATATAGTAAAATCCTTTGAAAATATTAAGCAACGATCCTGAATTTAACAATAAAATTGATGCAGCAAATTTATTAATGGATAATTTGTTGCTTAAAACTTTTGGAATTAGTGATATTAAAAAATTGAAAGCTGAAACTCTAGAGTAACTTAATTTCGATAGAAGTAATACTTTACGACTCAAAGAAATTTAATAAAGTAAAATTATCAATTATTTTAGATTAACTTATCTATTCTTTGTATAATCTCAACAAAAGAAACAATAATTTCAATGACTTTTTCGAAAATAAAATTGATAGGCTAATAGATAAAAATGACAGATTTAGAAGTATTTTGGAAAGTAAAAATCCTTTTCCAGTAGATTAAAATTCAACTTAAAATAATAGAAATAAAGTTTTTAATTAACAAAACTCAATATTGAATAATAAATAAATAAAAAAAACTAATACTAACAATTTGTCTTAATAATAAAGTTTTTAAAGACAAAAAAGTACTAGAGAAATATTAACAGATAATTAATAATAACATTATTAAGAAAACTAAAATGATAACATATAATTCATTCAACAACTTATTAATAAAAACCAAAAAATATCTCAATTTTATTAAATATATTTATAAAATAAAAGTGAAATTGATGAATAAACTCGACAACTGATTAAGCAAATTTAGAAACCGAAGTTTCTAAACCTATAATCAGTTGTTTCAAGTATAAGCAATCAAAATATAACAGTTTAAACTTAATTGGAAATGTAAAACAAAGAAAATCAAATAAAAGAAGTTTTAGAATTAAATAGTAATGCAATAACAATGAAGAATATAATTCTTCATCACAATAATATTCTAAGCATCTTCACTTCCAAAAATGTTTTAGAGAATATCAAAATATTAGAAATGAACAAAGTAGAAATGAATGTATCAATGCTGGATTTCATATTGTAAATATTAATGATCACCAATAATTGCATTGAACAATTATTTATTTCTAATATGACTATAAATAATAATTTGATTACATCTATTGAATAATTGCTTATGCTTGTTAGGATTTAATCATTGACTCTTAGCAATGTAATGCTCAATGATAAGTAGCTCATTTAATTAGCAAAACCCATTATTTCTAATAATACTTTAGTTACTCTTGATGTTTCTAATAATCTCTTAGGTATTAATTTATTATTCACATAATTTATTTTTATTAGATGATTAAATTATTTACACTATCTTTTTACTTGTTAAGTATACTCCAAATCTCTAGAATATTAATCTTGCTGGAAATAATAATATAACTATAAAAGAAAAGTTACAGCATATTTATAAACAGAATATCAATATTTTTATATGAAATATAAAAATTAATATTTATTATTTTAAAATAATTTTAAAATAAAAATAGAAAATTTATAACATTTCTTATATAAAATTTATTTTACTTTTTTCAATTTTTTTTTTTATAATAGTTATTGATATAATAATTAAAATATTTATTTTTTATACTGCGGTAATAAAAATCATCAACTATTATTAATTTTAAAAATATTGAAATTTCAAAAGAGAATTCAAATTATTATTATAATTTGATAATGGTCAATAATTGATTAAATTATAAAAATTTATCTGGTGCAATTTATTATTAAATTTTATAATGTTATAATATGTTATCGAATTTTAGAATAACTACAAGAATTTATATTAATTCTAAAATTTAATATACAAATAACTAATAAATAATAGAAAATCAACACTTCAATTTTTAATTTCTAAATTTATCAATAATTATCATATGATTTATATAATATATCTGATCACAACTGTTTCTTCCTTCTCATGATAATTGTATAAGACACCATCAAAATTACAGTCATAAGTACGATTCCAATTGCAGAGAAATTTCCAAAATACTTAACCGCATGAGGCATATCCTCCATATTACTCATCTCTATATCCTCTAAGAATAAAAAATAATAATTACCATTTTCAATCTACTCATCCTTATACTTCCTGATTTAGCTTATCACTGAATTCATATGCTCCACCAAATGTTGCAAATAGTCCAGAGACTGACTCTTGACCACACCTTCAATTAAATGAGACTCTTCATTCTAAAAAGACTTTATATGGTCCTTTATTTAAAGTTCTATTTAGATATCGTTTTAACCTGTGTTTATTATTTCTATTATTATGTATTGGCCTTCTCCAGTTTGTGAATCTATTTTAGAGTTGAAGGTAGGTTCTTAGATATTACCTTTAAATACTATTGATCCTTACTCTTCTTTATCATCTGCTTGTCTTTGAACATTAAATTAATTTATTTTTATTTAGAATTCATCGTTAGTTTTCAGGTTTAGTCCTTTTATAAATATTTTTATGCCAATATTTTTAAAAACATGTTCACTTAAAACTAAATTATCGTTTTTACTTATCTTTGTTATTAAATATTCGTTACTTTTTATTAAACTTATTAGTAATAATTTTGTTAATATTAATCTCATAAGTGAAAACATTTATTTTTATTTCCTATTTTCTGCTCATTTATATATAATTCTCAATAAAATATATTTTATTAAATTAATTTTATAATATAAATTAATTGATTATATTTAATGAAATAAATTGTATATATTAATCAATGAAAATTTAATTAAATATGTATAAAGTTATGAATAAAATCATATTCATTTTATAATAAAATGAAATGATATTTTATTATAATTAGAAAGTTTTATTAAAAATAAATATACATCATGATTTGAATTTGTTCCTTTCGTTTGTTAAAATAGAATTAACAATTTTTTGAGCCATGTCAACTTCATTCATATTAGCTCCTAAGAAATCGACAAAGTTATTTTAATCATCAAATAAGTAAGTGATAATAGTATGGTCCAAAGTATAAGCATTTTTCCTTCTTGTTTCACTTATCTTTTTTTCCTTTTCCTCCTCCTCATCAATTTCATACTCAATTTTACTAGCATAAATTCTGTACTTATTTAGCATATCCTTCAAATTCTAATTATCGTTTTTGTCCGCCGTAAGACCTCAAATATAAATAATAAAATAATATAATTATAAATAAATATTATGACCAAGATAAATTTATAAGTAATACCTATAATATTTTTATCGAATAAAGCTAGAAAAGAATCAATCTTCTAATTAGAATCTCTATCAGGATCAATAGAGACGAAGACAGTTTTGAGATTAAAGTATTTTTTTTCAGGCATGGTCTGGATCTTCTTGACTGCATTAACAAGTTTATGTAAAGAAAGAGGACAGATATCTGGACAGTTAGTGAAACCAAAATAGATCAGGTAATAGCTGCCCTCTAGGTTTTTATGTGAAACTGGATTGCCTTTTGTGTCCCATAATTACCATGGACCACCTATATTTGCTTTTCCTTAAGAGGTTACTTTTACACCTGCATTGTTCTTTTTTTCGAAACGCAATTGATTCATTTGCATCACTGCGTAGCCTCCTAAAAGACAAAGGCTTGCTACTCCGAACATGTATAGAGATGTTTTATGCTTTGAGGTTTCATAGCTATCTTGATCTTCGTTAATGTCATCTTCTTAAAAATTATCTGTTTTTTTTTTCATATCATTATTATCGATTTTATTATATTATTATTGTTGAAATGTTTTTTATATTATCCATCTTTATTTATTTATTTTTAGTCCATTTATTACTTTATAAACTTTTTATATTTATTACATTTTATTTAAGGATATTGATTTATTAATTTAATTATTATAATTATTATATTTAAAATTATTCTTGAAATAAAACTATATTTTTAAAAATCAAATTATTATACTTACAATGTTGAAATAATTTTCTTATTGATAAAAATCCTAAAAAATTTAATATTTAAAGATTCAGATTAAAGAATATTAAAATATGTTATTTTTTAAAAGTTAGATAATTTATTGTGCTTTTATGTAATTGAAATCTTTAAAAGTATTATAATATAAATTTTTTTATAAATAAAATATCTAAATTATTATAAGTAAAATTTTAATTAATAAATGCAAAAATTTTAATTCAATTTTAAATTATAGGAATTTTTTAATTTTAAAATTAAGCAATTAGCTGAGAAACTAAATATGTATATATTAATATTATAGTTATTTTATTTATTAATTGAATTGAATATAATAGATAATTAAATATTTGATTAAAACTAAATTAATAAAATGATGAAAATTAAGTTTTTAAATAAATTATAAAAAATAAAATATAAAAAAAATCAAAATAGAAATTGAAGTATTTTAGGATAAATTTTGGGAAAATAAAAAAATCATTCTTGAATTAGTTCAGCTAATTATTAATTAACTTAAGAAAAGTTTAAAAAAATTGTTAATTATTTTTGAAATTTTTCAGAGTGAATTCTTAATTAAATAAGGGGTATTTATCTAATTAAAAATTTTCTTAAACAATCGGAAAATCCGTAAAAAAGGAATATAATAATGAAGTTAATAATAATCAATAATTAATTTTTCATTTTAATTTTTGTATGTTATTATTTACTCATTTATTTGTTTAGATTTATCTTTAAGACTTATAATTTATTTTTTATTTTGATTTTTTAGAATGCATTTTACTATTTTTGATACTATTGTCTGATAAGAATAATTATGTTGACTATATTTAATATTTTTTTCTATTTTTATTTTTACTTTCAAGTGTTTAATTAAAGCACTATATTGAATTAAAATCTCACTTAATTTTAATTTGTCATGAAATTTTTTTTATCAATTAAATTAAATTTAAATTTAATACTTGCATATTCTTGTATTTTTCTAGTATTTGTAAGCCCAAGAAGATGATATGAATGATAATATATACTTTTTTCACATAATTTGAATTTAATTAATATAAAAATTATTTTTTGTTGAATTATATTAATTTTATCTTTATAATATATTTGCCTAGTATAACTTTTATTTAATTCTTATTGAATAAATTTGATTGTTTTTGTTATATTTATGAATTGATAAGCATAATTTTTTTAAATTACATTATTAAATCTATTTCTTTTTTTATTTATTTAACAAATTATTGTCTTGTTTATTGCAAATACTATATCTTTTTTTAGCTGAATCTGGGCCTATAAATAACAAATTAATATAAATATTTAGAAATATTTTGAATTATTTGATAAACACGTTAATTAATTAAAATAAATCTAATTTGTTAATATTATAAAATATAATAATATAAATATGTATTTATTTATATTTTTTTTTTTTACGAAATTATTTATATATATAATGGATCATTGATTGTATGGTTGGTTTGATTTGTAGTGGATTTATCTTCTTGCTATGGCCTATAGAGTGGGAAGGATTTGGTGGAGCTGGATTGTGTCGGAATTGATTCCTTTGATTACAAGTGGACAAGATTTGAGTTTAA
>Ga0315908_10001195_pt1 | contig 19775 bp, 2 predicted proteins | sample LakEriMetagenome_12_FD_203520 | JGI IMG/M metagenome (GOLD analysis project Ga0315908, IMG submission 203520) | Freshwater fungal communities from buoy surface, Lake Erie, Ohio, United States - Buoy 4 MA124 | ecosystem: Environmental > Aquatic > Freshwater > Lake > Lake biofilm | place: USA... | reverse complement strand
GGCTGCTGTCGAGGGTGCGCTTGCGCAGGCGGATGCTCTTTGGCGTGCATTCGGCCAACTCATCGGGAGCGATGTACTCGATGGCACGTTCCAGGCTGAAGCGCACCGGCGGTGAAAGCGCGATCGCTTTGGTGCCGCCTGCTTCGCGGAAGTTGGTCAGGTTTTTACTGCGTGTCGGATTCACCGGAAGGTCGTCCGCTCGTGGGTTTTCACCGATGAGCATGCCGTCATAGACGAGTTCGCCTGGGCCGATGAAGAGCTTGCCGCGAATCTGGATCGTATCCAGCGCGTAACTGGTGGCCTCACCGCCTTCGGTGCTGACGAGCGTGCCCGTCGAGCGCGTCTGCATCGGTCCGGCATGCGGAGCGTATTCTCTGAAGAGATGGCTGTGGATGCCATGACCGCTGGTTTGGTTCATCAGATCAAACTCGAAGCCGATCAATCCGCGCGTCGGGATGTAAGCCTGGAGGCTGGTGCGTCCGCTGTGCGCATTCATGTCTTCGATCTTGCCTTTACGCTCGGAGATCGATTTCATCACGTTGCCGAGGTATTCATCTGGCACATCGATGTAGAGCGACTCAAACGGTTCGCAGAGCACATCCTCAATGCGCTTCATGATCACCATCGGGCGTGACACGAGCACTTCGAAGCCTTCACGGCGCATTTGCTCGACGAGCACGGCGATCTGCATCGAGCCACGGGCGCTGACATCAAAAATGCCGGCGGTGTCCGTGTCCTTCACGCTGATCGTCACATTCATCTTCTGCTCGCGGTCCAGACGGTCGCGAATCTTGCGGGAGGTGACGTGATCGCCTTCGCGTCCGGCCAGTGGTCCGTCATTCACCGCAAACTGCATCACAATCGTCGGTGGGTCGATGGCGACGAATGGCAAGGCAGGGGCGTCGGCCGCTCCGGCCACCGTTTGACCGATGTCCACGTCTTCAAAGCCGCTGATGCCAACGATGTCGCCAGCGGTGCCTTCCACGGACTCACCGGTGGTCAGCGTCGTGTATTGGAAGACTTTGGTTACCTTCACTGGCTTGGCTTTTTCCTCAGGACTCTTGCCCAGCAGGAACACGCGGTCGCCCAGCTTCACGCTGCCACGGGTGACTTTACCGATGGCCACACGGCCCACGAAATTGTCCCAGTCGATGTTCGAGACGAGCATTTCAAAGCTGCCTTCGACTTCCGCCTTCGGTGCCGGGATGTGTTCGACGATCTTGCCCAGCAGGAAGGTCATGTCATGCTGCTCGCCAGAGGGAGAGTCGGTCACCCAGCCTGCGCGTGCACTGCCATAGACGAAGGCGGCGTTGAACTGATCTTCGGTGGCATCGAGTTCGAGGAAGAGTTCCAGCACCTTGTCGTGAACTTTCTGCGGGTCGATGTTCGGGCGGTCCATCTTGTTGATGAGCACGATGGGCTTGATGCCCTGTTGCAGCGCTTTCTTCAACACGAAACGTGTCTGGGCCTGCGGGCCGTCATAAGCATCGACCACGAGCATCACGCCATCCACCATCTTCATCACGCGCTCCACTTCGCCGCCGAAGTCGGCATGGCCGGGGGTGTCAACGATGTTGATGATGTGGTCGTTCCAGTGAACGGAGGTGTTCTTGGCCTTGATGGTGATGCCCTTTTCCTTTTCGAGGTCCATCGAGTCCATGGCGCGTTCGGCGATGGCTTGGTTTTCACGGAAGTTGCCGCTGGAGCGCAGCAGGCCGTCAACGAGCGTCGTTTTGCCGTGATCGACGTGGGCGATGATGGCGATGTTGCGAATTTTATCGGGGGTCATGGGCAGTTTTTCTGGGGAAGGGGGCCACGAGAGTAGCAGCCTCCTGACGATAGGCAACTGCTGATGCTCGGTTATGCTTGGAGGTCTTGCATCGGGTGTCCGAGCACCCGCAGAATGGGCCAGGGATGTTTGAGCATGCTTTTTGCCGTACATTGTTCCCAGACAAGACACTCTGATACATCGGGTCAGCTTTATTCGACAAGCGGGCTTAGTGATTGGCTAAACTCCCCTGACAACAGTTCGGTTCATCTTATCCTGAGGCGTTAGCGGCCAGGAAGACTGCGCCAGTTTGCTTTATCGCGAACTCCTGTTTGCGCTTGCGTTATCATAATCTGGTTAGCCTTCAACATTGTCGCCCGGGCAGGCATCCAGAGACGGTAATGTTGCGACGATGATCGAGTCAGTTCCAGGTTCGGTCTGCATCTGATGCCTTTCATCAGCGGCTTGTTCTTCCTGTGGCTGTTGGTTTGAATGATGATTTTGAATGTCGCATGCCATGAATTTGCGAGTGCTCGCAGTCATCTGAGCGCTCGATGCGATAACTTCAAAGTGCGACTTCGGGGCGAAAAACCGCCTTGGGAAACAAAGCTGTCACATAACGCATTGATTCCGACGAAAAGGTCACACGGAAGAGAAAGCGTCGTCAAAATCATCAGCCATGAGTCGTCCACTTCGTTCCGACTCCTCCCCTCATGAAAATGCGACACACTCTCTCAAAGACGCTCATGGCCGCTGCTGCTGCATCGGCTTGTATCCTCGGTCAAGCCAGTCCGCTTCATGCGGCGCCCTTCACCGCAGGCAATGTTGTTGTCTATCGCATCGGCAACGGCACCAGTGAGACGCTGATCAACACCGGCAACTCCATCTTCCTGGATGAATACTCCCCCACGGGCACACTGGTGCAGAGTGTGGCACTGCCATCGACTGGAAGCGATGCCGTGATCGCGAGCGGCACATCGACTTCAGAAGGTTTGATCAATCTGTCTGGTAACGGGCAGTATCTGACGGCTACAGGTTACAACACCCCTGTTGGAGGCGCGGCTTCACTCAGTGGAACAGCCTCTGCGGCTGTGAACCGTGCCATCGTCTTAGTTGGTGCCAATGGCAGCGTGGCATCCACGATTAAGCTTAGCGATTTCACCAGCGGAAACAATCCACGCTCCGCCGTAACCAATGACGGCACTCAGTTTTGGGTCGCCGGTGGAACGGGCGGCGTGCGTTATGTGAGCAGTGTGACTGCCACGACATCCACTCAAATCAACTCGCCCAGCACGCTGGTGAACTTCCGCGCTGTTTCAATCTATGGTGGCCAGCTCTACGCCAGCAATGATTCTACCACAGGTGGCAATACGATCTCCTTGGGGACTGTGGGCACGGGTCTTCCTACGGCATCTGCCACCTACGCTAACGTTAACGGGCTGGAAGGCGTGGCCACCGAGTCTCGGTATGCTTTCTTTTTTGCTGACACAGACGCGGGCATCGCAGGCTTGGACACTCTTTATGTGGCTGATGACAGCCTCGGATTGAAAAAGTATTCGTTGGTTTCAGAAACCTGGACCCTGAACAGCACCACGGGTTCTGGAACCGATGCCTACCGTAGCGTGACCGGCTCGGTCAGTGGAAGCACGGTGACCCTTTTTGCCACCCGCAAAGGCGGTTCGGCTGCTGCAGGCGGTGGCGAGTTGGTGAAGATTGTGGACGCTTCCGGCTACAACGCTGCTGTTACCGCCAGCCCTTCGGTGATCGCCACCGCCGTAACGGGTGGCTCATTCAACACCTCATTCCGTGGCCTCGCTATGGCACCCGCTGCGCCGGTCTCGATTCCAATTCTGACCATCGCCGCCACGGACGCCGCTGCTGCGGAACTGGGCGCTGATGCTGGCACCTTCCGCATCACGCGCACGGGCGACACCACGAACGCGCTGAGCGTTTCCTACACCCTCGCAACCGGCGCAGGCCAAGCGGTAAGCGCTGATTACACGACTGCCCTCACCGGCACCGCGACCATTGCCGCCACGGAGTCCTTTGTCGACATCACAGTCACTCCGGCCGATGACTTCGTGCTGGAAGGCAACGAGACCGTGGCGCTCAGTCTCACGGACACAGTTGACTACGACCTGGGTGCCACGACGACCGCTTCGGTCACAATCACGGATGACGAAACGAACATCAATCTCGCCCGCTATGTGCGTGTGGGGCGCTATGACCTGCCGGAGCCAACGCGCACCACGCCACCTTCGGGCAACCTACTGGGGCAGGAGGCATCAGGTGTGGCTTACAACTGGGATACTGACACCCTCTTCATCGTGGGTGATGGCGGCACTTCAGTGACGGAAGTCACAAAGGCTGGCGCGCTGGTCAGCACCATGACGCTGTCTGGCAACGGCAACGACTTCCTGGATACGGAAGGCATTACTTACATCGGTAGCGGCCAGTTTGTGCTGACCGAGGAGCGCGTCCGTCAGGCGGTGAAGTTCACCTACGTTGCTGGCGGCACCCTCACCAACGCCGCTGCGGAAAGAGTCAAGCTCGGCACGACCATTGGCAACATCGGCCTCGAAGGCCTGTCCTACGATCCGCAGACCAGCGGTTTCCTCTTCGCGAAAGAGTCCGATCCGCTAGGACTGTTCCAAACCACGATCGACTTCACGGCTGGCACCGCCTCCAACGGCTCAGCCGCCACGGTGAACTCCACCAACCTGTTCACCCCGTCGCTCGCGAGCCTGGACGACATGTCCGATGTCTTCGCCTTCTCCAACTTGCCTGCCTTGGCCGGCCAAGCTCAAGTAGGCAACCTGCTGATCCTCAGCCAGGAGTCCGGTTTGATCCGAAATGTGGACCGTTCGGGGAACATCCTGAGCACGCTGACGCTGGTGGCCGATGCTGGCAATCCTCTGACCATTCAGAACCAGACCCACGAGGGCGTCACGATGGACCGCGAAGGCCGCATCTACGTCGTCAGTGAGAATGGCGGTGGGGACATTGACCATCCGCAGCTTTGGGTTTTCGCTCCAGCCGCCGTGGTGAACACAGCTCCCACGGCGATCGTGCTGAGCACAGCTTCGACAACGATCCCAGAAAACACCAGCACGGCTGCCGCCGTGAAGTTGACCAACTTCACCGTGACTGATGCGGATGGCGTGGGCGTAAACATTTTATCCGTTTCTGGAACGGACGCCGCAGACTTCCAAGTCATCGGCACTGCCCTTTACTTGAAGGCTGGCACCGTTTTGAATGCAACGACCAAGCCGACATACAGTGTCACGGTGAATGTAGATGACACATCCGTTGGCACCACGCCAGACGCCTCCGCGAATTTCACGCTGAATGTCACTCCGGCGATATCGGGTTCCAGCGCCATCCGCATCACGGAAGTGGCTCCTTGGTCCAGCACATTGGCCAACAGCGCTGTTGGGGCTGACTGGTTCGAACTGACTAACACTGGAACTACGGCGCTGGACATCACAGGCTGGAAGATGAATGACAGCGCGGCTTCATTTGGTTCAGCTGGTCCTCTCAATGGTATTACCAGCATTGCCGCAGGTGAGTCGGTGATTTTTGTCGATGGTTCAACCAAACCGTCCGTTTTCACTGCTCACTGGTTCGGCTCAAATATTCCTTCTGGGTTCCAGATCGGCTATTACGGTGGTCCTGGTCTCAGCACCGGCGGTGATTCCGTCACGATCTATGACGCCCTTGGAACACTCCTCGCTCGTGTGGACTTTGGTGTGTCTCCCATCGCTCCAGGTCCATTTGGCACCTTCGATAACTCAGCAGGTCTGAATAACGCGACCGTCACAGCGCTGAGCACTATCGGTCAGAATGGTGCTTTTACTGCCTCTGCCTCGACCAACGAGATCGGCTCGCCTGGCACTGCTACGGCCAGCACTACGCCGCTTGTGTCCATCACGGCCACCGATGCCAATGCGGCTGAAGCGAGCACCGACTCCGGCACCTTCCGCATCTCCCGCACAGGCAGCACCACCCTTGCCATGAATGTGCTCTATGGCATCGCCACAGGCTCCGGCCAGGCAACCAGCGATGACTACACGCCAGCAATTGGCACTACGGCGACGATCCCTGCCGGGGCTTCCTTTGTCGATGTGACCATCACCCCAGTGGATGACTCCTCGATCGAAGGCTCCGAGACCCTGACGCTGACCCTGGGCGACACGGGCAGCTACGATGTGGGTTCACCCGCTTCCGCCATGGTGACGATCATCGACAATGACGTGAATCTTCCGCCGACCGCTGTGGCGTTTGCCAACACCGTAGCGATCCTCTCCGAGTCCGCCAATACCGCTGCCGATGTGCGCGTGGCAGACATCACCGTCACTGACGATGGTAATGGGACGAACTCGCTCTCCGTCAGTGGCGCGGATGCCGCCTCATTCAGTATTACCGGCACTTCCCTTTACCTGAAGGCTGGTACCGCACTCAGCTTCGCCACCAAGCCGAGCTACAGCGTCACCGTGAATGTCGATGACACCACTGTGGGCATCACGCCCGACCTCACCGCCAATTTTAATCTCGCCATCGCTCAAGCCGTTGCCCCAGGTGCCCTCGTCATCACCGAAGTGCATTCTTCCGGCAGCAGCGCAACTTACGCCGCTGATTGGTTCGAACTGCAAAACGTCGGCTCGACTGATTTGACCATCACTGGCTGGAAAATGGACGACAACTCCAATGGCACTCCTTCAACAACTCAAGTCGCTCTGCGTGGCCTCACCGTTATCCCAGCGGGTAAGAGCGCCGTCTTCATTGAAGGCTTGGCCAATGGCTCGACTGACGCCACCATCCTGGCCAACTTCTCCACTGCTTGGTTTGGTTCCCCAACGCCCCCTTCAGGAGTCCTAATCGGTGCCTACGGTGGCACGGGCGTGGGCATGAGCGGCACGGCAGATGCACTCAACATCTTCGACGCTGCCGGCAATCGCATCACAGGCGTGGCTTTCGGTGCTGCGACGGTCGGAACGACCTTTGACAACAAGACCGCCGCTGTCGGCAGCGCCACTCTGCCACTGCCGATCATCTCGACGCTCAGTGTCATCGGCACGAACGGTGCCTTCCGCTCGGCTGCAAACACGGAAACGGGTTCGCCTGGGTCCACGGCCACAACCTCCTACTTCCCGCAGTCCGTGGCTTCGGGCGACCCGCGCTCCAGCAGTGTGGTGCTCTGGACCCGCGTGCTGGATGGTCACACGGCGGCTAACCGCGAGGTCTCACTGCACCTCAGCACGACAGGCACGATTGCCGATGTGGGCACCACTGCTCTTCTCGGCGGCACGAATGTCTGGGCCGGTGGTACATTGACCGCGCAGTCCGCGCACGACGGCGTAGTGAAGGTCAAAGTGGGCAGCCTCACCGCTGACACGACTTATTATTACCAGTTCACCTACAATGGCCAGCGCTCGCCGATTGGCCGCACGAAGACCGCTCCTGCCGCAGGCTCGACCCGCACGGTCAAATACGCCGCCATCAACTGCAATGACTTCGTGGGACGCTACTTCAACGTGCTTCGCCAACTTGCAGAGCGTGAGCAGAACAACATCGACTTCGTGCTGAATCTCGGCGATTACGTTTATGAGACCACGGGCGATCCGAGCTTCCAGACTTCATCGCCAGAGCGCGCCATGGTCTTCTCTAACCCTGCAGAGGCCATCAATCTCGGCAGTGGCAACTATGCCGCGCAGTCGGTCGGAAACTACCGCGATATTTACAAGACCATCCGCCAGGACGCCCAGCTCCGGCGCGTGCATGAACTCTTCCCAATGATCAGCATCTGGGACGACCATGAGTTCAGCGATGACAACTGGAAAGACAACGCCACCTACTTCGACGGCAAGGTCAATGAACAGCAGACGAACCGCAAGAAGAATGGCGAGCAAGCCTGGATGGAATTCCTCCCGACCGAGCGCGGCATGGCTGCCACTGGCGCCGGTCTCGAAATCGACAGCACGGACCTCTACCCGAACACCGTGATTTATGATGCCTTCAACTTCGGCACCAATCTCGACCTGATACTCACCGACATCCGCACCAATCGTGCCGATCATTTGATACCTGAAGATGCGATCCCGTCTGGCATTCCGATGACGGAAGCCAATGTCATCGCCACTCTTGCTGCGGCCAATGGATTGGATGTCCCCACTTTTACCGCAGCCGCTTGGCCCAGCATTCGCAGTAACTTTGCCCAGTATGTCAACATCGATGATTCGGCTTACGCGGCCGTGAAGGGTGTCTATAAGGCCATCATGGCAGCCTCCGCGAATACCGCCTTGGCTGCGCTCCCAGCGGGACAGACCGCGATCACTACCGGTGCAGCCTATGCAGAGGCCCAGGTTGTCGGATTCCAGGATGCGAATTTCATCAACCAGGCCTTTGTCGCGGCAGGACAGCCGGCACCGTTTGACGCGGCAGCTCTCGACGCCATGCCTCGTGGTCTGTCGTATTACCTTCTGGGCAAAACCAGCACGTTCAGCGACTTTGGTAGCCGCTACCAGGTGGTGAACCAGACCTTCCAGCTCTTTGCAGGCTACACTTACCAGGCTTTCATCGCTTCCAGCGGCGCTATCGGTCGGGATCAGGCCTTTTATAATTCCGCTCAGCAAACCTTCCTCGCCACTGCGCTCGCAAATAGCACTGCGGCTGGCAACAAATGGCGTGTGGTGGCCAGCTCCACCCCATACACCCCGATCAAGCTCGAACTCGGAGAGCTGCCATCTGGTATCACCCTGCCAACGCAAGGCACCATCAGCGGCGTGACGATTCCAGCATCACTGCCCGCACAGTTCCTCGTCGAGTTCCTCCTCAATGCGGATGAACCTGCTGGCTTCCCGCAGTTCCGTCAGGCCATGATCGACCTCTTTGCCCAGCACGATGCCATCATCGTTTCCGGCGACATTCACGCTGAACTCATCGGCAAGAACAACGCCTCCAACGGCCAGAAGGTGGTCGATTTCACCGTGCCTTCTGCGGCATCTTCCGAGTTCCGCGGAGCCGTGAGCGGTGCCTTCAGCACCGTCGAGGCGCTGATGACACCAGGCGTCCAGCAGGCCACCGGTCTGCCGGGCAACTTCGCCTTCGACACCGCTCAGAAGCAGGCGGTCATCAATGCCACGGATGCCATCATCAAACAGAACACGCCTGAGATGTTCCAGGCTGACACAGCAGCTCATGGCTACACGGTGTTCACCGCAGGCCCTGCTGCCTTCAACGCGGACTATCAAAAGATCAACGTCAGTGAGATCGACGACAATCTGTATGCCTTGTCCCCGTCGGCTCTGAATGCCAAGTTCAGCACCCAGAGCTTCGCCGTCAGCAAGACCGGCACCGGAGCCTCCACAGACCTCGCCATCAGCGAAGTGGACTTCACGTTGCAGTTACTCCACCTCGCCGATGCCGAGGCTGGATTGCTTGCGTCGCAGACCGCGCCGAACCTCGCTGCGCTCGTGGATGCTTTTGACGGCACGTATGCGAACACGCTGATCCTCGCTGGTGGTGACAACTACATTCCCGGACCCTTCGCCGCTGCTGGCACCGATGCTCTCGTAGTTGCCACGCACACACGCGGTAACAATCCCTTCGCCGCCGACATCGAAATCCACAACCGCCTCGGCGTTGAGGCATCTACCGTGGGTAATCATGAGTTCGACTTCGGCACGAACGCCTTCTCCGATGCCATCCTGGACACCAACTTCCCGTATCTGACCTCGAATCTCGACTTCTCCGGCGATTCCGGGATTTCCGCCCGCTATCAGGAAACCGTCGGTGTCGGTGGCTTGGAGGAAGCCTCCTCCGTGAAGAACAAGATCGTGCCTTCTGCTGTCGTGACCAAGAACGGTCAGAAAATCGGTCTCGTCGGTGTCACCACGCAGATCATCGAGGCCATCTCCTCCACCGGTGGTGTCGAGGTGAAGGGTTTCGTTGGTGATGGCAGCGAAATGGACAACATGGTCCTGCTCGCCAGCCAGGTGCAGCCCGTCATCAATGACCTCAAGAGTCAGGGCGTGAACAAGATCATCCTCATGGCCCACCTTCAGCAGATCGCCAACGAACTTATCCTTGCACCGTTGCTTACCGATGTGGACATCATCCTCGCCGCAGGTTCCAATACCCGCCTGGGCGATGCGAACGATGTTGCGGTCGCTTTCACCGGCCACGCGGCGAACTTTGCGGGCAATTACCCGATCTACACCAATGGAGCCGATGGCAAACCCACCGTCGTCGTGAACACCGACAACGAGTTTACCTACCTCGGCCGTTTAGTTGCCGATTTCGACGCCGTTGGCAATCTCATCGTGCCGAACCTCCTGGCGAACACCAGTATCAATGGGGCCTACGCTGCCACCGCCGCCAATGTGGCCGCAGCCTGGAATGTGCCTGAGGTCGATCTCGCCACCACCGCCTTTGCCAGCGGCACCAAAGGCGCACTCGTGAAACAGATCACCGATGCCGTGCAAGGCGTCATCACCGTGAAGGATGGCGATGTGCGTGGCTTCACGAACGTCTATCTCGAAGGTGAGCGTAATTTTGTTCGCAATCAGGAAACCAACCTCGGCAACATCAGCGCCGACTCGATGGTCACCGTGGGCAAAACAGCGCTTCCAGCCGCCACACACGTCGCTGCCATGAAAAATGGCGGAGGCATCCGCGCCGCCATCGGTGCCGTGGAAGTCGCCACCGGAGCCAAACTGCCTCCGCTGGCCAATCTGGCTGCAGGCAAGCCTGCGGGAGCTGTTTCGCTGCTCGACATCGAAAACTCGATGCGCTTCAACAACGGCCTCATGCTCTGCGATACCACGCCAGCAGGCCTGAAAGCCATCTTGGAGCACGGCGTGGCCAATGCTGGCACAAGCAGTGGCCGCTTCCCACAAGTCGGCGGCATCCGCTTCAGCTACAATCCGTCTGCTGCTGCGGGTTCACGCATTCAAAGCATCGTCACCGTCGACGATAGCGGGGCCATCACTGGTCGCGTCGTTTCTGGCGGAGCTGTGCTGCCCACGGCACCTGCCACCATCACGCTTGTGACGCTGAACTTCCTCGCTGGAAATGCGGCGGGCCTCAACACCGCGGGTGGTGACGGATACCCGTTCAAGGCGAATGCTGATAACTTCCGCTTCCTGCTCAACGGTGGTGGCCTTTCCGCAGCCATTGATGAATCGCTGAACTTCACCGCCGCCGGTGTCGTGCCTGCCAATCTGCTCGGCGAGCAGGCCGCTCTCTCCAGCCACCTCCAGGCTCGTCACCCTGCGCCTGCCACGGCTTACAACCTCGCCGAAACCACCCCCGCGAACGACACCCGCATCCAAAGCACAGCCGTCCGCACCGATACCGTGCTCAGCGGCCCTGCCACCTTTGCTGCCTGGCTTGCTCAGAACGGCTTCACCGGCAGCGCTGGCGGCGACACCGACAGCGACGGCATTCCAGACTCACTGGAATACTTCTTCAATGCCAATCCCAACAACAGCACGGATCGCGACAACCTGCCCACGGTGGTCTTGAACGGCGGCGATCTGGAGTTCCGCTTCACCTACCTGAACAGCACTGTCTTCCCCGCTTACCTGCAATCCTCCGAAGACCTGGTCAACTGGGTCAACGCGACTGCTGGCGTGGATTATGAAGTCATCACTGAAACGGTGAACGGCGCTGAAACCAGCGTGCGCTTCCGCATCTTCACCAGTCCGGTGCCCACACAGCAAGGGCCGTTCACTTACCTCGCACCATTCACTGCGGACGTGGATCGTGGCGTCATCGACAGGCTCACCATCACCAATCACGGCATGGTCGGCGCAGGCCGCCTCTCCGGCGACTCCTACGACAGCTTTGGCGAGACCATGGGAGCCGCCTCTGGCCTCTCCATCACCGACTGGAGCTACAATTCCGCCACGGGTCAGTTCAACGGCACCTTCAACGTGCTGCCGGATCGCGGCTACAACAGCGGCACCACTTTCTCCAACTACGCCGCTCGTGTACATCAGACGCCCTTCACCTTTACGCCCTACTACGGCGCGGGTCCGGTCGCTCAGACGCAGATCGTGCCAACTTATGCCAGCACGACGAAGTTCACCTACCTAGACGGTGCCACCACGAAGTTCACCACTGGTCTGAATGCTACTGCCGTCACCAGCATCATGGGTCAGAGCGTTGGCACTGCTTCTGCGGCCAACGGTCCCGGTGGAGCCACGGAAAACCTCATCAGCTTCGATGCTGAGGCCATCCATGTGTTCCCAGACGGCTCCGGCTTTGTCTCCGACGAATACGGCACCTACATCGCCCGCTTCAACAGCGCCAAGCAGTTCACCCGCATCATCCAGCTGCCGCTCGCCGCGCAGCCGCATCGTCCGGCTGACACGCTGAACTTTGACTCCGCCACGGCCCCCACAAACGGTCGCCGCAACAACCAGGGCCTCGAAGGCATGGCCGTCTCTCCCGACAACAGCCGCCTCTTTGCTCTCATGCAAAGCGCCCTAGTGCAGGATGGGGGTGCTGCTCAGACGCGCTTCAACACTCGCCTCTTTGTCTATGACATCGCCGGTGCGAACCTCGAAAATCCAGTGCTCATCGGCGAATACGTCGTGCAGCTTCCCCGCTACGATTTGAACGGCAACAACTCCGGCCTCGACGCCACCGCGGCGCAGTCGGAAATCGTCGCCCTCAGCAATACGCAGCTTCTTATGCTGCCACGCGATGGCAACGGTCTCGGCAAAGGCACCACTGACCCGATTGTGACCAAGACCGTCGATCTCGTGGATTTCTCCACTGCGACGAACGTGCTCGGACTTTACGATGCCAGGGGCAACCAGATCAGCCCCTCCGGCACGCTGCGCGTTGGCATCACCCCTGCTAGGAGCACCGTCGTAGTCAACCTGCTCTCCAGCGCCGATCTCGGCAAGTTCGGCTTCAACACCAATACCGCGTCTCCGAACTCCTTCACCGTGAATGAGAAGGCGGAAGGTTTGGCCCTCGTGCCTGACACCTCCACTGCCAGCAGCGAGGACTACTTCCTCTTCGTTGCCAATGACAACGACTTCCAGTCTAGCGACGTTCGCATGGTCGATGCCTCAGGCAACCTCGTTAGCTACGGCGACGCCCGCGACCGCGGCATCGTCAACGACGCCGTCTTCACGGCTTGGCGCATCACCATCACCCCGAACAACCGGAAGTTCTTCCGGCTTGATCTGGACACCACGCCCTGAGCCGTCATTCAGCCATGATCTCGAACATCCCGGGAGTAGAGGAGATGACCCTTGGTCAAACGACGCGGGAAGACCGCCGGTCACAGGCCGACCTGGCCTGTGATGCCCTCTACCGGCTTCATCAGGACAGCCTCGTGCGCTTCGCGCGCCTACGCGGCTGTGATGAGCATGAAGCATGGGATGTCGTGCAGGAACTCTTCCTGCGGGTCTTTCGCACGGGAATGATTCTGGCGCTCTCCACGCGGGGCGAGGACTGGCAGCGCGCCTGGCTGCTGCGCACGCTGCGCTGGATGATCTGCAACCATCACCGCCACCGCACCACGCTGAAACGTGGCTCAGGTGCGGCGCTGGAGTCGCTGGACCAGTTGCTGGATGACGGGCTTGATCTGCCATGCCACGAAACTCCGGCGACCGAGCATGACCGCCGTTGGGCTTTGTCGGTGCTGGAGCGCGGCATTGGCCGTCTGCGCGCGAGCATGCGGCCAGCCGCCTGGGCTGGTGTCGAGTCCTCTCTTTTCAACGGCGTGTCCGCCGCCACTCCCGCCGCCACTCCCGCCGCACGCGTGGCCGCGCATCGTGCACGAGTTCGTCTGCGTGAGTTGATTCGCGGTGAGAGCTGCGAGGCCGCTCTCTTCCAGGCCGCGAGCACTCGGAACTCATTTGAGTTGGTGTAGCTCGTGGATGCCAGAAGGGGGCAGGCATTACATCTTTTTTGGTGAAGAAAAAGGCAGTGTCGAATCATTCACACGACATGCGATGCTCCTGCGGATGAGGTGATGAATAACATGGCTCAGCTTATCGATGCCATGAAAAAGACCTCTCTCACGATCCTTGCTTTGTTAATGACTGGGTGCAGCCTTTTGGCTGATACGACGCCGCATGTGCTCTCCAGCGGTTCTTTCTCTCAGAACTGGTCCAGTGCAGGCCAGATCACCGTGAATGACAACTGGAGCGGTGTGCCAAGTATCACGGGCTATCTTGGAGATTTGTCTACTGCGACCCCCCCTGAGACAGGCGTGGATCCACGGACCATCCTGACATCCAATGGCGTGGTTGATGTCATCGCCAATCAGACGGCTCCCAACACAAACACCAGTGGTGGGGTGGCTGAGTTCACCATCACGAACCCTGTCGTCGCTCTCCAGGGCTCAGGCACGGCGGACGCGCCGTACATTTCCATCTTTCTCAACACCACGGGAGTTCCTGTTGTAATTGTCTCTTACAAGCTGCGTGACGTTGATGGCAGTGCTGACAATGCCGTTCAGCAGGTGGCGCTGCAATACCGCATCGGCAGCAGCGGCAACTTCACGGATGTGCCAGCTGGTTACGTTGCTGATGCAAGCTCAGGCCCCAGTCTTGCCACGCTGGAGACCAACATCAATGTGACGCTTCCTGAGGCCGTCGTGGGGCAGGCGCTCGTCGAAGTGCGCATCATCACCACAAATGCTGCCGGCAGCGATGAATGGATCGGTATTGACGATATTGTGGTGTCAGCAACCGATACAAACGCGCCTCTTGCCTCAACCTTCGCTCCTGCCGACAATGCGACTGGTGTGAGCCTCTCGGCCACTCCGAGCATCACCTTCAATGAGGCTGTGAAGAAAGGCACGGGCAACCTCTTGATCAAGCGCAGCAGCGACGACTCGGTTTTTGAAACCATCGACGTCACTTCCACCCAGGTCGTCGTTGCGGGCAGCACGATGACGATCACACCCACCGCCGCGTTTGCGAATACGACCGGCTATTACATTGAGATTCCTGCTGGAGCCATCCAGGACATCGCAAACAACAACTACGCAGGGATCAGCGGCAATACGGCGTGGAACTTTACGACCCTCGCCGCCGATATAGCTCCTCCAGTGGTCAGCAGCTTTGCGCCGCTGGATGAGGCGATCGGAGTTGCCAACTCGGCAACACCAACCATCACTTTTAATGAGGCGGTCAAAAAAGGCACAGGCAATATCCTGATCAAAAACAGTGGTGGCATTTTTGATACGATTGCGGTGACTTCCACTCAAGTCGTGGTCGCTGGCAGCACAGTGACGATCACGCCAACGACGCCCTTTGTGAACTCCACTGGCTACTATTTGGAGATTCCTGCAGGAGCCATTCAAGACATCGCTGGCAATGATTATGTGGGCATCAGTGATCCAACCACGTGGAACTTCACCACTGGCATCACTCGGCAAGCCTACATGGCAACCAATGTCACCTCTGCGACGGGGGCAGCCAGGCCGACCGGCGGTTCCGTTTCGGCTGATCACTATGCAGAGGGAAGCGCCTTGGGCACCTTTGCGGTCTATAGCATCGCGAACTTCAGGTTCAATAAGGTGGATTTTGTGCTGCCGGGCTCGGCTAACATCGACAACATCGTCACTGCCGAATACACGTTGACGACCAACAACCGCACTTTCGCCGCAGGCTCGACACTGGAGTTTTTCCTCACCACCGATCAGATGAACGGTAACTTTACGGGCAAGACTTTTGACACGGCAACAACCAACGGCATTAATAACGCGAACTACACCTTTGCCCCGGTTTCACTCGGTGTTTTCCCCTTCACTCCGGCCACCACAGCTGCGCAAGGCGGCTTGCCGAATACCTTCACGCTAAACCTAAGCGATGTTAAACCTGCGCTACTCGCCCAGCTCAATGCGGGAGCTGAATTCAGTATCATCCTGGCCGCTACGACGCCTACCACAGCCATCACTTATTCGGGTAAAGGCAACACCTTCGATCCAGGCGATCCATCCCTGAAGCTCACCGTCAATCAGACGACAGGCGTTGACACCACGTCGCCAACCGTCGCCGCATTCACTCCAGCCGATGGCTTCAGTGGCTTCCCGCTCAGCTCGAATCTTTCCATTCGCTTCAATGAACTGGTTCAGAAGGGAGCTTCCGGCACGATCTCCATCTTTAACACCAGTGGCAATGTCCTGGTGGAAGCCATCAATGTCACTTCGTCACAAGTCACCGTTAGCAATGCCACGGTGACGATTGATCCAACCAGTCCGCTGGTTTCTGGGAACACCTACTATGTGCAAGTCACTGCAGGCGCTATCGAGGACGTTTCTGGCAACGTCTATGCAGGCTTCACCGACACAACCACCTGGGACTTCACCACCTCGCAGCCGCCGATCACTGCCCTCGGACCTTTCAACATCTCCGAAAATGCCCGAGCGGGAACGGTCGTCGGTGATCTCAATCCAGCCATCATCGGCAACGAAGGTGTGAAATACGCCATCCTGGGCGGCAGTGGTGGCTCGACCATGATCAAGGCCACTCCCGGCGCCGGCTACCTCGTGGATCCGGTTTGGACCGTGGGTGATACCTTCCAGGGTGCGACGGGTGCGCTGAATGCGACCAGCGCGGGCGCTTTCTCGCCAGTAGGCACGCCGGATGGACTCGGTGCCTATTCGCTGAATGCGACGACGGTTCGTGTGTTCATGAATCATGAGATCGAGCTGCCTGCCTCCGGGTCTGCTGGCTATCCTTGGACATTGGCAAATGGTACGGTGATCTCGAAAGGCGGCGCCCGTGTCACTTACTTCGACATCGACAAGGGCAGCCGCAAAGTGGTGGATAGTGGTCTCGCCATCGCTCGCATGTATGATCGAAGCGGCAATGTGGTGACGAGCACGGCGCAGCTCGAACTCGGCGGCCTCGACCGCATGTGCTCATCTTCCCTTTTTGAGCCAAATCTCTGGGGTGCTGGCCGTGGTCTTGCGGATCGTATCTACTTCACGGGTGAAGAGACATCGACAGCCTTTGGTCATCCGCATGGTGGCACGATGTGGGCGCTGGATACTTCGAATGGTGACTTCTGGGCGTTGCCGGACATGGGCCGTGGTTCTTGGGAAAATGCGGCGCTGGTCGATACGGGTAACACGACGCAGGTGGCCTTCCTACTCGGTGACGATGCGCAGGGCACTCCGCTTTACCTTTATGTCGGCGTGAAGAATCCAGCAGGCACCTTCCTCCAGCGCAACGGGCTCAGTGGTGGCCAGCTCTATGTATGGAAAGCCACCAACGGCAACACCACACCGCAGCAGTTCAACGGCTCCAACGGCAACGGCTTAACCCGCGCTGGCACCTGGGTGGCGATCAATGCACGCAACATCGCCAATGCAGGAACCGCCGGATATGATGCCGCGGGTTATAAAAATGATACGACGCTGCAAGCCGAGGCTGATGCAGCAGGTGCCTTCTCCTTCTCGCGTCCTGAAGATCTCAGCACCAGTCCGACAGATGGCAGCATCGTGGCTTTTGCCTCCACCGGCCGCGGCTCGCTTTATCCGCTGGATAACTGGGGAGATACTTACATCATCGACATCGACTTCACCGCAGGCGTGCCGACCAGCGGTGCGTTGCGCATCCTCTATGATGGTGACACTGCTGGCGGTGGTCAGTTCGCTACGCCAGAAGAAGGTCTGCGCTGCCCCGACAATCTCGACTGGGCTGATGATGGCTTCATCTATGTGCAGGAAGATCAGTCAAATCAGGTCGGCAGTTTCGGCGCGGCAGGTTTTGAGACCTCCATCTGGCGTCTCAATGCAACGACGGGAGCGGCTGTGCGTGTGGCGCAGACAGATCGCTCCACCGTCTTGCCACTCGGCTCCACGGACACGAACACAGGTGATGTCGGCAACTGGGAATCCTCCGGTATCCTCGACGTTTCCTCACTTTTCGGTGAAGAAGCAGGCTCGCTGTTCTTGTTTGATATTCAGGCCCACTCCGTCACCACCGGCCTCGTTGCGTCGAAGACACTGTTTGAGGGTGGCCAGCTCTGCTTCTTGGAAAAAGGACTCGAAACAGGTGCCTTCGCTATCAATCCTAATTCTGGTGCGATCACCCTCGCCAATCCCGCCGCACTTCAACTCAACAGCCCACGTTCTCACGAGCTGCGTGTGCAGTCCTTTGACGGTAGCAATTCAACGCTGGAAAAAGTGACGATTAACGTCACCAATACCATCGTCTCGACGAGTAATAGCTTCAAGGCTGCTGCCTTCAACACCTCACTCTTCCGCGATACTGCGGGCGCACTGGTCACTGAACTTGGCACCGTCACCAGCGACCAGGCGAAAAAAATCGCCCGCGTCATTCAGAATAACAATGCGGACGTCATCCTCATCAACGAATTCGACTACGATGCCAAAGGTGTGGCACTCAAACGCTTCAAAGAGAACTACCTCGAAGTAGCACAGAACGGTGAAAACCCCGTCTATTATCCATACGCCTTCATTGCCCCTGCCAACACGGGCGTTCATTCGGGTTTCGATCTCGATAACAATGGCAGCGTCGTTTCCACCCCTGGAGCGCCTGGTTATGGTGAGGACGCCTTCGGCTTCGGCACGCATCCTGGTCAATACGGCTTTGTTGTGCTTTCCAAGTATCCGATCGATACGCCGAACATCCGCACCTTCCAAAAATTCCTCTGGAAAGACATGCCCGGCGCTGATCTGCCGGACGATCCAGCCAACCCGACTCCGATTGATTGGTATTCCACCGCCGAGCTGAATGTCTTCCGCCTCTCATCGAAGAATCACGCTGACGTTCCCGTTCTGGTAAATGGCACCCCCGTCCACATTCTTGCCAGCCATCCGACGCCGCCCGTCTTTGATTCCGGTGCACCCTGGACCGCTGGTGTTGACCACAACGGACGCCGCAATAGTGATGAAATCCGCTTCTGGAACGATTACGTGACACCCGGCGCGACCTCCTCCTACATCTACGATGACAAGCAAACTTTTGCGACTCGCTCCGGCGGTCTGCCCGCCAATACACGCTTCATCATCTGCGGTGACCAGAACGCGGATAACAACGAGGGCGACAGCACAGACCCCGCCATCAAGCGCATCATTGGCGGTAATTTAACCATCGGCGGTACAGCCGTCACACCCAATCCCTTCGTGAACTCCACTTTTGTCCCAGGAGGCGGTGCGGGTCCACAGCCGGATGACACCGCAGCCTTCAGCAGTGGTGTCCGGGTTGATTACGCTCTGCCATCAAGCTACGGCCTCATTGTGAATAGCGGTGGTGTCTTCTGGCCCGCCACGGTCGCTGGCACGATCAGCGATGCGACCGCCGCGACCGACCATCACATGGTCTTCTTGAACCTCACTCTCAGCGATATCACGACGCCGCCAAACGTAGGGATTGCTAACTATTACAGCAGCGCTGCGGGTCTGCTTGGCACCCCCCTTCAAAATGCGCTGCACAACATCATCGACGATCACACCGTCGTTGAATACGGCACGGTGGATGAGGTCATGCAGGTTATCGACGAAGACGCGATCACCAGCGCCAATGTCCGCCTGCTTTACTCGAATACTTCACTGCCGAAGACCTCCGCCAATATCAACGGTGGCTGGAATCGCGAGCACGTCTGGCCACGCAGCGACGGTGTCGGGGATACAGGTCCAGACTATTCGGACATCCACCATCTGTTCCCCTGCAAAGATACCGTGAACAGCCTGCGCAGCAATCTCCCCTACGATGAGAGCAGCAACCTCGATAGTGATCCCTTCGCGCCAGAATCCTTCAAGGACAGTGACTCGTGGGAACCGCTGGATCGGGACAAGGGCATGGTCGCACGCGCCCAGCTTTACATGATGACCCGCTATGACGGCTCCGACACAAACACCGTGGATCTCGTGCTCGCGGACAACACCTCCCCCACGGGCACCCAGGGCAGGCTCTCCACCCTGCTCGCTTGGCACCGCGCCCACCCACCCTCCGACTACGAGCGCAACCGCAACAACGCGATCTATTCTGGCACTACTGTCAAC